>Ga0233428_1000491_pt1 | contig 53574 bp, 45 predicted proteins | sample SI_118_April2016_4_FD_179890 | JGI IMG/M metagenome (GOLD analysis project Ga0233428, IMG submission 179890) | Seawater microbial communities from Saanich Inlet, British Columbia, Canada - SI_118_April2016_120_MG | ecosystem: Environmental > Aquatic > Marine > Inlet | place: Canada: British... | reverse complement strand
GCAGGAAAAGAAGAAAGAATAAAGTGAAGGCAAAAATTCCTCCCCCAAACCCCCTCCTTTTTGCCTTCACTACTAAAAGATCTGCCTTTTTCGGGGCGGTTAGTTTCTTGGTTTACCGATTGCTTTCTCTTTAGCAACATATTAGTATGATTCTGCTAGGATTTATTACGGTCAATTTAATACTATCAAAAAATGGATAGCAATCAAGGTGAAAATTTAGGACAGAAAATACAAAAACTGAGAAAAGAAAAAGGGTTGTCTCAAGATGAGCTCGCAAGAAAGGCCGATATTCCTTACACAACACTTACAAAAATAGAAATTGGAGTAATAAAAAAGCCTTCTGTTTTTGCTGTTGCAAAAATTGCAGAAGCCCTAGAAATAGGTGTAGATGATTTAATAAAATAATAATTATGGCACTAAAAAAATCACAACTATACAGCTCAATCTGGAACGCATGCGACTCACTTCGCGGAGGCATGGACGCATCACAATACAAAGACTACGTTCTTGTCCTTCTCTTTGTTCGTTATGTTTCAGATAAGTATGCAGGCAAACCGGATGCTCTTGTAGATGTTCCCGAAGGTGGTGGCTTCTCCGACCTTGTAGCCCTAAAAGGTAAAACAAATATTGGTGAAGGAATCAATATTGTATTAAGTAAACTCGCAGAAGCTAATGGTCTTAAAGGTGTAATTGATATTGTAGATTTCAACGATGAAGACAAGCTCGGTAAAGGCAAAGAAATGCAAGATCGTTTAACAGATCTGATAGCCATTTTTGAAAGTGAAGACCTCAATTTCAGTAAGAACAAAGCCGAGGGTGATGATCTGCTTGGAGATGCTTATGAGTACTTGATGAAGCACTTCGCTGTTGAATCCGGAAAGAGTAAAGGGCAATTTTACACGCCGTCAGAAGTTTCGCGCATTATTGCAAAAGTGATAGGAGCAGAGCACGCAAAAGATAGAACTCAAACCGTTTATGACCCTGCTTGCGGGAGTGGTTCACTTCTCCTAAAAGTCGCTGCCGAAGCAAAGCCAGTTGATATTTCCATTTATGGACAAGAAAAGGATAATGCCACCGCAGCCTTGGCAATCTTAAACATGTGGCTACATGCAGAGCCGACTGCAGTTATTAAAAAAGGGCAAAGTACATTATCAAATCCAAATAGATTTGGTGAACCTGAAAGTACTCTAAAAAGATTTGATTTTGTCGTAGCCAATCCTCCATTTTCAGATAAAAAATGGCGTTATGGTTTCACACCTGAGGAAGATATCTACGGCCGTTTTGATGGTTTTGGTATTCCTCCTACTAAAAATGGTGACTATGCCTTCCTACTTCATATCGTCAAATCTCTAAAAAGTACCGGTAAAGGTGCGTGCGTACTCCCTCATGGTGTTCTCTTTAGAGGAAATGCCGAAGCCACTATCAGAGAAAACCTTATCAAACGAGGCTACATAAAAGGCATAATAGGTCTTCCTGCCAATCTCTTTTTTGGTACTGGCATACCAGCTTGTATTTTGATTATCGACAAAGAAGATGCAGATAACAGAAAGGGTATTTTTATGATCGATGCGTCTAAGGGATTTATTAAAGATGGGAATAAAAACAGACTAAGAGAGCAGGATATTCGCAAAGTGGTTGATGTGTGGCACACCAAAGAAGAGATAGAAAAATTCAGTCACTTTGCACCTTATGAGGAAATCGAAAAAAATGAATACAACCTCAATTTGCCTCGCTACATAGACACAAGCGATCCGGAAGATTTACAGGATATTGAAGCTCATCTTCATGGTGGGATTCCTAAGCACGATATTGATTTGTTGGAGGATTTTTGGGAAGTATGCTCGTCCCTCAGGCAATCATTGTTTAAGGATTATGAAAGACCCGGATATTTTGAAATGGCAGTACCTACTGAAGAAGTAAGAACCACCATTTTAGATCATGCTGAGTTTGCGGACTTTAAGAAAACGGTACAGAGCATTTTTAACAATTGGGAAAACACAAATATTTCTTATCTACAAAATTTAGACAGCTCAACACATCCCAAAGCTATCATTGCCAAACTCTCGAAAGATCTTCTTGATGCCAGCAATGATATTCATTTGATCGATAAATACAGTATTTATCAAAAGCTGATGACCTACTGGGAAGAAGTGATGCAGGACGACGCGCATATTATTACTACCGATGAATGGAAGGCGGGCAATGAAGTGATCCGTCTGCAAAAGGAGGGGCAAGGCAAAAATAAAGGTAAGAAAAAGGATATTGCTGGTCTCACAGGACTTGAGGGCAAATTAGTGCCGGTTGATCTTCTTATCAAAAACTATCTTCAAATAGAGCAAGAAGAATTGGACAATCTACAATCTGAATTAGAACAAGCCAGCGCGGAAATGGAAGAAATGAAGGAAGAACATGGGAGTGATGAAGGATTACTTGAAAGCGTTGTGAATGAGAAAGGTAATATTACCAAAGGAGACATAAAAAGCAGGATTAAGGAAATTAAAGACGATCCGGAATTTAGAGATGAGCTGGATATGATCGAAGAATACGCGCAGTTGATGGAGAAAGAATCGGATTGCAAGAAGAAAATCAAAGAAGCAGAAAAAGAACTGGAGAAGAAAGTTGTCGAAAAATATCCAACACTTTCTATTGAAGAAGTCAAAAACTTGGTAGTGGAGAAAAAATGGCTCACTTCGCTTAAAAAGCGGATAATGGGTGAAGTAGATAGCTTATCACAGACTTTATCTGGGCGAGTGAAGGAGCTAGCTGAAAGATATGCTGAAACCTTGCCACTGATTGAAGAGGCGACCGAAGAATTAACCCAAAAGGTAGAAGGGCATTTAGAAAAAATGGGATTTACTATTAAATAATTTATGGAATCTGAGTTTAAAGACATTCAGGCGGTAATGAAAAAAGCAAAGGCAATGTTGCTTATTATTGAAAAGGAATATCAAAAATGTCTTACAGAGGAAGAAATCCCCGAGGATTTACTTGTTGATATCAAAGATTATTTAGCAAATTTGAGAACGGCGCTTGATTATTTGTGGCATAAAATACCGTCGGCACCCAATAGCCATTTTCCTGTTGCAAACAGCGAAGCAGACTTTGATGCAAAAACTAGTAGCCTTGATGAAAAATATGCACAAACACTAGGAAAATTTCAAGATTACGCACTTGATAGTTGGATCAGATGTTTCAACTTATTTAGAAATAAAAATGTGCATTTTACATTGATTCCACAAAAAAGAAGAGAAACAAGAGAGTTTTCTATAAAAAAAGATGGGAAGGGCATGAAAGCGCGTGGCTGCACATTTAAAGGGAATATCGCTTTTGGAGTAGGGGGTGTTAGAGTTCCAATTGATGAAACAACTCAGTTTCCTGCTGATGTTCCCGGAGTAGATATTGAACGAATAGTTTGGGTTGATTTTTTGTTTGATGGGGCTTCTATAGCACCTGATTTCCCTAAAAGGGTTTCTGCCCTGGCATTTTTAAAGAATTCCCTGAAACAAGTGGAACAGATCATTACCACATTAGAAAAACAATTATGACAGTTCAAACGCAAACAATACCGGAAGGATACAAACAGACCGAAACTGGGGTGATTCCAGTGGATTGGGATGTTAAAAAATTAGATGACCTTGTGCATTTTAATAATGGCAAGGCTCATGAACAATTCATTACCCAAAACGGTAATTATATTGTTATAAATTCAAAATTTATATCTACTGAGGGTGCAATATTTAAAACATCTGGAAAAAATCTAAGTCCTCTATCTGACGGAGAAATTACAATGGTCATGAGTGATATACCAAATGGAAAGGCTTTAGCAAAGTGTTTTTTTATTAGAAAAAACGATAAGTATACTTTAAATCAGAGGATTTGTTCCTTTAAATCTAAGAGTGCAGACAGCGAATACTTATTTTATAAACTAAACAGGAATAAATACTTTTTAGATTTTGATAGTGGAGTCGGTCAAACAAATTTAAAAAGAAGCGATGTATTAAATTGCCCGGTTGTTATTCCTACCAAGAAAGAAGAACAAACCGCCATCGCCACTGCCCTCTCCAACACCGATGAATTGATTGAAAAACTGGAAAAACTGATCGACAAAAAGAAAGCCATTAAACAAGGGGCGATGCAGGAGCTTTTGACCGGTAAGAGAAGATTGCCGGGATTTAGTGAGGAGTGGGAGCCAGTAAAGCTTGGAGATCTTAATAGTATTGAGTTTAGCAAAGGTCAAGGACTACCAAAAAGTGAGCTTAGTGAATCGGGCAAATACAACTGTGTGCATTATGGTGAACTTTTTACAAGATATGCTGAAAAAATTGAAACCGTAGTAAGGTACACTAATTTTGATGGAGCTATAAAGTCTAGAAAGAATGACATATTGATGCCTACATCTGACGTGACGCCAAATGGACTAGCAACTGCAAGTTGTATTTTACTAGATGGTGCAGTTTTGGGTGGTGACATACTTATTATAAGAGCCCCTAAAAGCACTCTAAATGGTGTGTTCTTCTCATATGGCGTGCATATTAACAGGAGTCAGGTTATGTCATTAGTTTCAGGATCTACTGTTTATCATTTGTATGCTGGTGATATGAAGAATTATGAATTTTTATTGCCATCAATTGAAGAGCAAAACGCCATCGCAACAATCCTTTCCGACATGGACACTGAAATCGAAAAACTTGAGCAAAAACTTTCTAAATTACGCCGGATTAAAACCGGTATGATGCAACAACTTTTGACAGGTAAAATAAGAATCTATGAACCAAACTAATACATCTCCACAAGTCGGCGATATTGAACGCAAAACCCAGAATCGCCTGGTAAAAGTTTTTAAAGATCGCCTTGATTATGATTATCTAGGCAACTGGGAAGACCGCGAAGAAAATAGCAATATTGAAGAAGAATATTTGCGTGCTTTTTTGGTTGAGCAAAAGAAGTACAGCGAAAAGGTGATCGATAAGGCAATCGCAGAATTCAAAAAAACAGCCGAGAATCAGGTGCTGAATTTGTATGATCTGAATAAAGAAGTGTATGGCCTGCTTCGATATGGCGTAAAAATACGGGAAACTTTAGGAGAAAATACACAGACCGTTTACTTGATCGACTGGGAAGAGCCTGAGAACAACCACTTTGCCATTGCGGAAGAAGTCACCATCAAAGGCAATCGCACCAAAAGACCAGATATTGTGCTCTATGTGAACGGTATCGCCTTAGGGGTTCTGGAGCTTAAAAGAAGCACGGTCACTGTATCTGAGGGGATCCGCCAAAACATTGGTAATCAAAAAAATGAGTTTATTCAACACTTCTTTGCTACTACACAGCTTTTGATGGCCGGGAATGACACCGAAGGATTGCGATATGGCACAACGGAAACAACAGAAGACTATTACCTTTCATGGAATCCCAAAGACCCGGATTTTGCTGATGAAGAAAATAGGCTCGATAAGCATGTTATGCAAGTTTGCCAAAAATCTCGTTTTTTAGAGATTATTCACGATTTTATTATATTTGACAGCGGAATTAAAAAGACCTGCCGCCATAATCAATATTTTGGCATCAAAGCAGCTCAGGAATATGTACAAAGGCACGAAGATGGGATCATTTGGCATACACAAGGATCTGGGAAGAGCTTAACCATGGTTTGGCTCGCCAAATGGATCAATGAAAATATGGATGACTCCAGAGTTTTGCTCCTAACTGATCGCGTTGAATTGGATGAGCAAATTGAAAGAGTCTTTAATGGAGTAAATGAAAAGATTCATAGAGCAAAGAACGGCAAAGATCTAATGGATCAACTAGGGAAGAAAGAAAAGAGGCTTATTGGGTCTCTTGTGCATAAATTTGGTCGATTCTCCAGTAATTCAAACCAAAATGTAGATGATTATTTGAAGGATATTAGAGCTAGTTTGCCTTCTGACTTTGAAGCCAAAGGTGATATTTTTGTCTTCGTAGACGAGTGCCACCGCTCACACAGTGGTCTTTTGCACGATGCCATGAAAGAACTATTGCCGAATGCTACATTTATTGGATTCACAGGTACGCCACTGTTAAAAGTGGACAAAAAGAATAGTATTGCCGTTTGGGGTAAATATATACATGAGTACAAATACAATGAAGCAGTAGAAGACAGAGTCGTTTTAGATTTGCGGTACGAAGCTAGAAGAGTAGATCAGAACATTACTTCACAAGAAAAAATTGACGAATGGTTTGAAGAAAGAACAAAAGGACTTACGGACGTTGCAAGAGCTGAACTAAAAAAACGTTGGGGAACAATGCAGAGCTTACTTTCCTCAAAATCGAGGTTAGAAAAAATTGTTTTTGATATTATCGATGATTTTTACAAAAAACCACGGCTAGAAAGCGGTAGAGGTAATGCAATGTTAGTAGCAAGTAGTATTTACGAAGCTTGCCAATATTACGAAATTTTTAAATCTCATGGGTTTAATAAATGTGCTGTGGTTACTTCATACGAACCCGGAGCACTTTCAACAGAATCAAGGGAATATACCATTTATCAAAAAATGCTGGCGCAAGAGAGACCACTTGAAAAGAAAACAGGAGAATCTGAAACTGATGCTTTCGAGAGAATTATCAAAAAACGCTTTGTTAATCAGCCAGGTCAAATGCAACTTTTGATAGTGGTGGACAAGCTCCTCACCGGATTTGATGCACCAGCAGCAACTTACCTTTATGTAGATAAAAACATGCAAGAGCATGGTCTCTTTCAAGCCATTTGCAGAGTAAACAGGCTCGATGGCGAAGATAAAGATTATGGGTATATTATTGATTATCGTGATTTATTCAAAAAACTTGAAAAAGCCATTACTGATTACACTTCTGAGGCTTTTTCTGGATTTGATCAGGAAGATGTTCTTGGCTTATTGAAAGATCGGTTTAGTGAAGGAAAAGTAGATTTAGATGAAGCACTGGACACGGTTCGAGCTTTGTGTGAACCAGTTGCGCCACCAAGAGACACTGCTGCCTATATCCACTATTTTTGCGGTGATGTGGAAAACCCTTATGCGCTTAAAGAAAATGAAGTAAAACGAGTCAAACTGTATAAATCAGTAAGTAGACTTCTTCGTATGTATGCGGATATTGCAAACGATATGAAAGAAGCGGGTTATGATACGGATCAATCTGAGGCAATAAGTGAAGAAGTCGGACACTACGAAAAGGTGCGAACAGAAATAAAATTAGCTAGTGGAGATTACATAGATCTAAAAAAATACGAGCCAGCCATGCGGGCTCTCATGGATCGATATATCAGTGCAAGTGAGAGTGAAAAGCTATCTGCCTTTGATGATAAATCACTGGTTGAACTCATGGCAGAAAAAGGTGTGGATGCATTAGAGAATCTTCCGGAAGCTATTAAGAAAAATGAAGAGGCGGTAGCGGAAACAATTGAAAACAACGTGCGAAAGCTGATAACAGATGAGATGCCTACAAATCCAAAGTATTATCAGCGCATGTCAGAATTACTGGATGAACTGGTTAGAAAAAGGAGGCAAGCAGATCTTGAGTATCAGCAATACCTTGCTGAAATAATTGAGTTGTCTAAAAAAGTAAAAGATCCGAGTGAATCAGATTCTTATCCTAATGAGATCAATACAAAAGGAAAGCAGGCACTGTTTGATAATATTGAGCAAGACGAGGTGAAGGCTCAAGCAGTACATGAAGCAATTCTTGCGTCTAGATTTGATAATTGGCGAGGTGATATTAGAAAAGAGAGAGCCATCAAAATTGCAGTGAGAAAAGCTCTCCCAAATTTGAATGAAGATGAACTAAAAGATTTATTTGAGATTATTAAAAATCAAAATGAGTACTAATAAGAGTTTATTAAAAGTAGGTGGTATTGAAGCGGTAGTTTTGCGAAAAACTGTAAAAAATTTGCATTTGAATGTTTTACCACCTGTTGGGAAAGTTCGTGTTACAGCCCCACCAGATATGGGGGATGATGCTATACGAACATTTTTAGCAACTCGTCTTGGTTGGATTAAAAGGCAGCAATCTAAATTCAGAGGACAAGAGAGACAAACTCCACGCGAGTATGTAAGTGGAGAAACTCATTACCTTTTTGGTAAAAAGTATAGACTTGAAATAGCCGAGGAAGATGTAAAACCATTTGCGGAGGTTAAAGGTAAAAGTAAGATTTTGCTTTCTGTAAGACCTAAAAGTGTCACATTAAAGCGGGAACAGATCATGCAAGATTGGTATAGAAAAGAATTGAGAATTCTTATTATGCGCTTGATTACAAAATGGGAAAAGCGGATTGGGGTAAAAGCCTCAAAATGGGGCATTAAGAGAATGAAAACCCGTTGGGGAACATGCAATCATAAGGCTAAAACAATCTGGTTAAATCTAGAGTTGGTGAAAAAACCTGAAAGTTGTATTGAGTATGCAGTTGTACATGAACTGATCCATCTCATAGAGGAAAAACACTCAAATAAATTCATGTCGCTACTAGATCAGCATCTACCTAAATGGAAAAGTGAGAAAGAGGAACTAAATAGACTTATACTTGCTCATGAAGAATGGAGCAATTAACTAATTGATCATGTCTGACTACTACAAAATACCACGCCAAGCAGATTGGAATTTCGGAGGAAAACGATGGAAACTCTCGAGATCGAAAATTGATCTGTTCCTAAGATGCCCAAAGTGTTTTTATATCGATAACAAGCTTGGTATTAAACAACCACCTGGATTTCCTTTCAATCTTAATTCTGCGGTAGATACGCTTTTAAAAAAGGAATTTGATATTCATAGAGCTGCTGATACTCAGCATCCACTTATTGAAAAATATGGAGTTGATGCCAGGCCAGTTGCCCACGATGATTTGGATGAGTGGCGTGAAAATTTTAAAGGCGTTCAGTATTTGCATGAGCCTACGGGAATGACTGTCACAGGAGCTATTGACGATCTTTGGATCAATTCAAAAGATGAATACATCGTTGTGGATTATAAAGCTACAAGTAAGAATGATGAAATAACCGTATTGGATCAGGACTGGCAAGATGGGTACAAAAGGCAAATGGAGGTATACCAGTGGCTTTTGAGACAGAAAAAATACAAAGTCTCAAATATAGGATATTTTGTATACTGTAATGGCAATACTGATAAGGAGGCTTTTGACGGAAAACTTGAATTTGATATCACTCTAATCGCGTATGAAGGAAACGACGATTGGGTAGAAAAAGGTATTTTGGATGCTCACAAATGTTTGATGTCTGATAAGATTCCTGAATCTGGGGAGGATTGTGATTATTGCACATACAGAAAAGCCGTTAGTGGTTTAAAAAATAACAATTTCAAGAAATGACATGGATAGAAACATTTTTTGTGGGGTTAGGTTTAGCAACTGTTGGAGGAATCTTTAAAGTTCTTTATGACTATAGAAATTCAATACATATTTGGATAAAAAGACAAAAATTAAAACTTTTTCCCGTAAATTTCAATATAGCACTTTCATTGCAGTTTACCGAAGGATTAAATTCTGGAAATTATTTCTCTGAAATAAAAAACAATCTTCAACAAGCACTCTCAGAAGTTGGTATGGATAAACTAGTTAGAATAGTAGATTTTTCCGATATTCAGAAATTTAAAAATAAAGAGCAAGCTGAAAAATTTAGAAACAAAAAAGACATTGATCTGATTATTTGGGGTAACTTTTCAACAGATTCTTTGAAAAAAGAAGGGAAAGGTGTCAACAAGTTAAGTATAAATTTCACCTACGGACATCCAAACGATAAGGAAGGAAAATTGGGCGTAATGCTACTTTCTGATATACGTTCAAAATTTGCTCAAAAGAACTATTGGCAAATTTTTGAAGATAATTCGTTCGAAGATGTCAGTATTATATCTGAAAACCTTTTTGATTTAGCTATTTATGTTATTGCACTTACTCTAAAAATTTACGGAAAAATCGGAAAAAGCATTATGCTTTTTGAAAAGCTACATGGCAGATTAGCTTTGAGACAAGATGAATTCATTCAAAATATTATTTTTCATCTTTTGAATTGTTATGAATTAATGATTATTGATTTGGGTATACGGCGTAAGGATTTTAAGAAAGGAAGGAGTTATTGTTTGAAATTCTTAAAACTCAAAGAAAATGATTTCTTTGCACTTTCAAATCTTGCTGTATTTCAATTTAAATCTGGCGAAAAGGATAATTCAAAAGCGACTGTAGATAAACTTTTGAAGATATATCCAAATGCGCCACTTACTGAGGTTAATATTGCATTCATGAGACTTTTAGAGGGGCGCTACAAAAATGCCTTTAAACACTATGAAAAACTATTTAAATTTCAAATCAATCAGTTAGGTTTTAATCCATTGGATGTAATTGAATTTCTCACTGATCAATATAATCAAACGAGAGAGCCAGGGGTACTATATGGCAGTGGAATGATTGCAAAGTATTATGGCGACCACGAAATAGCCAAACAGGATTTAAGACAATTCCTAAAGAAGAGCAATGATAATGAGTATAAATTAATGAGGAGAAAGGCAAAAAATACATTAAGCCAATTATAGCTCCTCTAAATTCCGCCCCGAAAAAGGCAGATCTTTTAGTAGTGAAGGCAAAAAGGAGGGGGTTTGGGGGAGGAATTTTTGCCTTCACTTTATTCTTTCTTCTTTTCCTGCGCCGCCCGCCCCCTTTCGGGCGGCGCATTTTAGCATCCATCTCCTCAGGCGCGCGGTGGCCGGCCGCACCGCGCGCCTGCACCAGCATTTTTCAATAATTCTCTGGAAGCTAGCTTCCAGAACCTTTAAAATAAGTCCGAACTTCGTTATAGAAGGCCAGCCAATTAAAAACTGCACCCTATTAGGGATATCACCCTTGCCGTGCTACCTTGAGCAGGTGTGATATTTAATATTTTGTTTTGACTTTATCTGATGAAGGCGATGATGAGACGCTGCTGAAGCCGTTGACGCGGCAATCTCTTATACAGTATTTCCAAGAGCAAGCGTCGAAGGAGAAAGTTCCTCGCATCGGTCTGGAGGTAGAGAAAATCGGAATTTATACTCGTACTGGCGAGAACGCCACGTATACCGGAAATAAGGGGTATTTAGCTATTTTAGGAAAACTCTATGAAGAGTTAGGTTGGGAGATTACTAAGCAAAAGGGAGCGTACATCCTTCAACTCAAAAGAGGTAACGCTTATTTAAATTTGGAATCAGACGGCCGTATCGAGCTTGCCGGTAGTCCGCATGAATCAATTCATGATCTAGCGCGAGAATTTAGGATTCATCAGAATGAAGTGGCGGAAATTTCGGATGTTTTTGGCATCGGTTGGTTAGGAATTGGGTATCATCCGGTGAGTATGTCCAAGGATATCGAAAGCATTCCAGATTTTAGAAAAAAACTTTTTGAGACTTATTTTGAGCATATCAAAAAAACGACTGGTAATGATTTTGGCTTGGCTTGGCATAAAAAAACAGCGGGGATTCATGCAAGCATTGATTATGTTTCGGAGAAAGACTTTGCTCTGAAGGCAAAAGTCTTTTTTAAGATTTCCCCTATTTTAACCGCTATGTATGCAAATTCTCCATTTTCAAAAAAAGAGTTTAATGGGTCTATGAGTTTTCGTTATTATGTAACGAGTAAAGGATTGATATCTCATCCTGTTTCTAAGGAATTATATGATTCAGATTTTGGGTTTGAAGCGTGGATTGATCATGCTCTGTCTTTACCTGTTTTATATTTGAAAAAGGGTGAGAAATATATTTATCCAAAAATTAGTTTTGGGGAATATATGGAGAATGGTTTTGATGGTTATTATGCGACGCAGGATGATTTTAATCTCCATACAAAATCACTTTGGAAAGACGTGAGATTAAAGGGAGTAATTGAAATTCGTTCTATAGATAGTTTGCCTCCTTCGATGGTTCCGTCTGTGGCGGCTTTAATTAAAGGATTAGCTTATAGTGACTCCTCGTTATTGGCTTTAGAGGAAATGGTGAAGCATTGGTCTCATCATGAGTATCAAACTTTGCAGGAAGATATTGCAAAGTTGGGCACCCAGGCGACTATTAAAGGAGAAAAGGTTTTGGACATTGCGAAAAAACTGATTGAATTAGCGGAAGAAGGGCTCAAAAAGAGAGCTATTCGAGATGAATACGAACGTGATGAAAGTTATTATTTAGAGCCGATTAAGGAATTTATTTTTGTAAAAGAGAAGTCTCCAGCAGAATGGCTGGTGGAACAATGGAGCGGCGAGTGGGGTCACAGTTTTTTCCCGGTGTTTAAGTGGTGTCAGTACTAGCCAAAGCCTTTCGATCAAAGATTTTGAATTCTCTGTAAAGCATCCAGCCTGTAATGATTCCGGCAAAAAGATCTGCAGCTGGGAATGAGTAAAAGACTCCTTCTAAACCGTAAAATAGTGGTAGCAAAAGGACGAATGGGACTAGAAGGATAAGCTGTCTTAAAATTGAGAGGAAGATTGCTTTGACGGCCTTTCCCAGTGCTTGGTAAAGACCGCTTAAAATTACTTGGAATCCGATAAACGGCGTTAAGATAAACACAATTTTTGCCGCAGAGACTGACATATTGATTAGCTCTGCATCTGAGGTGAAAACAGAGATTATCTGACGTGTGAAAAGCATTATGATAACAAAAGCCATAATGGAGAATACGGTCGCTGCATTCATTGAATACTTCAAGGCCTCTTTTGCTCGTTTGAACTTTTTGGCACCGTAATTAAATCCAAGCACTGGCTGCATCCCTTGGACAAATCCAAACATTGGCATCATCACAACCATAAATACTTTTGCAATTATTCCAAAAGCGGCAATTGCCAAGTCTCCGCCGTAAAATCCAAGCGAGTGATTCATGATGGCTTGACTCACGCTTCCTGCACTTTGCCTTGTTAATGAAGACGCTCCAATTGCCAGGATCTTTCGGGTGGTACTAAGTCTTAGTTTTAGATTTTTGAGGCGAATCGTTATGCTGTGTTTTCCTCCTAAGAAATACTGAAGGGCAAGCAGTGAGGTTATTATTTGCGCCGTGACTGTAGCGATGGCCGCGCCTTGTAAGCCCATGTCAAAACCGAAAATCAGGATTGGGTCCAAAATCAAATTTATGACTGTGGAAACAATCATGATTCCCATTGCGAATTTTGCATTTCCTTCGGCTCTTATGATGTTATTTGCAGCAGCTGTGAAACATAGAAATACTGCTCCATAGAGGATGATTGATAAATATTCATTTGCGTATGGAAGGATAGTTTCGGTGGCTCCAAATATTAGTTCTAAAGGCGTCAGGAATAAAAGACCAAGGATTGTGGTTATGAGGCCAAACACCAAGATCAATGTGAAGAAATTCCCAAGAGTGGATTCTGCTTCTTCGATATTTTTTGACCCCAAGGCTCTTGAGATTATTGATGAAGCGCCTATGCCAATTGTTTGGGCGATGGCTATAATTAGCATTTGTATTGGAGCGGCGATTGTCAGTGCCGCAATACCCAAAGTCCCTACGCTTTGTCCTATAAAAATAGTATCAACTACGTTGTAGAGACTCATCACAAGAAGCCCAATAATTGCAGGGAAAGATTGTTTAAATAGAAGTTTTGGTATTTTTTCTTCTGCGAGTTGTCTTTGATTTTTGTTCATTGCAGCGTGGATTTTACTATACTTGGTGGGTTTTTCAAAAGAATTGGAATATAGATTGAAATCTGGCTGTGCGCTGTTTTTATGGTTTAGGTCAATTCGTTTTGTTAGCCCTTGACTTTAATGTAAAAAATGTTATTGTTATGGTAGATGTTTGATCTAAATAGAGAACCAATTCAGAGGCCAACCCCAAGACCTGTTGTTTCACCAAGGGCGATTGCTACGATGTTACTGGCTAGCTGCTTGGATACGGGTTGTCGAGTGCAAGAAGTATTAGATGACACTAACAGAACTGTTGAATGTTCTAATACGGTACCTGGTGATTATGGTTGGCAGTTTGGGGGTACTACTCCTGATGATGCAATTTATAATGATCCAGAAGATTTGCGTAACGTGACTGATGCGGTTGGTGTGAATCGAGTAATAATTAGCTCAGATGAGGTTTATGTTAAATGGTTAGCGGGAAATGTTTATGAGGCTAGTTTGGATCCGGATACGGGAGATACAGGAGATACAGGATTAGAGCTGGATTCAGGGTTGAAATTTACGCCCCAATTAACCAAACGAGAGGATTGTGCTGATGACGATGATAGTTTTTCTTATGAATTATGGGAAGACAAGATGCAGGTGTATTCACTCGAGGAGAACGAGGATTTAAACTTGGCTTTACAAGATTTTATTAATGGTGAGGTTTTGGAGGGAGTGATGCTTTTGGATGATTTAGGGCTTTTTGAGGATGAAGGGCCAGATTCTCCTACTTTGGATGATATGGCTAAAGAGACAAAAAGAGTTTTAGAAATACCTGATGGTGCTTATTTTCCTTTAATAGTGCGCCACGATGCCCCTGATCTGCTTGTCAAGCATCCTGAGGGTTATGAATTTGAGCATCTAACCCATGTTTATGTCCAAATATCAGAAATTAAATCGGTAGATGGTTTAGAGGCTTTTATAAATGATCAAATTGAAGCGGCGGAGAAGCTTGGCTTAGATATTATTTGGGGAGTGAATTTGTTGGATTGGGAGTTAGCTGAGAATTATGGTGGAGTTTGTCCCAGTGGGCACGATGGATTTAGAGAGGGGCGTTGTGTGATTACGACGGAGGAATTACTTGAGTTAGTTTCTATTCTTAAGGCAAAATCATCTGGGTGTTCGGTTGGTGGTTGGAGATATAATAGAGGGAATTCTTATCTTTATGAGGATGCAAAGTACGCAAGTGCACTGCAAAGTTTAGCTGAAGTGGCGTCAAATTAATTTGTGGTTTTTAAAGTTAGGGGTATAATTTAAAACCTCGTTATTTTTTAAATAATTTAAACATGAAAAAATATTTAATTGCTTTAGTTGCGGTTGTGTTTTTAACAGGCTGTGGCGTCAAAACCATGATTTATTCATCTGATTCTTTGGGGCTTGATTTTGAATACCCATCTAAATCTTATGGTGAGAATGTGAGTTTACAAGAGGATTTAAGTGAAGATGGCGAAACAGGAGTAGTTTCTTTAATGACTGATGAAAGCGTAATTGCTAGTTTGTCTGTAGAAATGATTGATTCTCCGACCGGAGGAGAAGGAATGATTAATCATTTATGGACAATTTTATTAAATAAAAGCGAAGCTTGTTCAATTGAAGAGATTTCTATAACTGAAGAAAAAGAAGTTTATGGGTTTAATTCTCAGGTTTTTCCATTTGGGGATGATTTTGATGAAAATTGTCGTTTGAATACAAATATTTACTATTTCCCAGAACAAGTAAATAAAGTGGTGGTGGTAGGTACTGGGCAGGCTCCAGCCTTTGAACAAGCCATAAATGAGGATTTCTTAAATTCCATTAATTTAGCCTCCTAAAAAAAGAGGAGGGATTTTTCTTGATTTTCTTCTGTTAATTTGGTTTATTTATAGTATATAAATAATTTAACCCCTCCCAAATATGTTTAATCATATGAAAAGAGTTTTTGCAGCGCTAATAGTTGCGATGTTTATTTTGCCGCATTTTGCATTGGCAGCTACAATGCAGCCTACTACTGCTGCTTGTGCGGATGGTTCTTATGATCCTTGTACAGTTAATGGTTCAACTTCGGTTAATCATGCACTCTATGTTGATAATAATGATACTACGGGTGAACATATTTTTGGGCCTAATTATAATATTGTGATGACACTTGATTTAGGTACATCTTATACAGTAACAGCGTTAGAAATACTTCAAGTGAATGGTAGTAGTACTAATCATATTGCTCCAACGGGAACAAATGCTTCTAATACAGTTGATTATAGTACTAATAATGTTGATTGGACTTCATTTGGGAGTATCCCAGCTTATGGAACTGATGATGTGACTATTTCTAGAGCTGGAGTGAGTGCTCGTTATTTAAGGGTAACTAATGCAGGGAATAAAAATCCTGGTGCTGGATGGCAGCCAACAGATTTTACAGTTACTTATATTGCATCTACTGCCCCAGAAATGGGAGTTTGGGCGCTTTTAGTTATTCTTCCAATAATGTTTTTCGTAGTTTACAAAAGCAAACCAGAATTATTTAGACCAACTGCGGCGTAAGAGTTAAGAGTTTTTAAGAAATTTCCACAAGGTGCGTACCATTCTTTAGGTCGCGCCTTTTGGTATGTGGGGGAATTATTGACTTTTAGGTAGGTGAATGGTTTTATTTATATAAATATTAGCCTCCAAAATGTGTTTAAAAATATAAAAAAAATAGGGGCCGCATTAGTTATCGCGGTGTTGGTTGTACCTCATTTTGTTTTGGCAGGTAGTGTTACGCCAAGTCAGGGTTCTTGTAGAGATGATCAACAGGATGATAATGGCGCAGTTGATTTGGCTTGTGTCTATAATACTGGTGATTCCGCGCCTCATCTTACTGGAGATGTAATGGATGGAAGTAGTTCTACAGGGATTCATATTAATGGTCCTAATTACCCGATTCTTTTTACAGTTTATTTAGGAGCTTCTTATAATGTTACAGGTTTGAATATTACCCATGGTCCGGATGGAGCTTGGGGAGGTTCGGCTAATAGAATTGCAGCTACTGGGAGTGGAGCTAATCAAAATCCAAATAATAAGGTTCAGTATGGGCCGTCGACCTCAGAGTGGTATGATTTTGGGACAATTCCTGCTTATGATGATGATAATGATTTAACAGCTGAGGTTACTGGTTCTGCCACCGCAAGTTATTTACGTATTTGGAATTATGAAAATCATGGTGATGCCGCTGCTTGGTCGATAGCTGAGATTACGGCAATTACGACGATTCCAAATACCCCAGAAATGGGAGTTTGGGCACTTTTAGTTATTCTTCCGATTATGTTTTTTGTAGTTTACAAAAGCAAACCAGAGTTATTTAGACCAACAACGGCGTAAGAGTTAAGAGTTTTTAAGAAATTTCCACAAGGTGCGTACCATTCTACCGGTCGCGCCTTTTGGTATGTGGGGTTTTTCTTCTTTGGCCCAAGCACTGCCGCCCATATCAATATGAGCCCAAGGAGTTTGTTTAGTGAAGTGTTCGAGAAAGGCGCCGCCCATAATGGTTCCGGCGCTAACTTCAGCTGAATAATTATCTAAATCGGCAATTTGACCTTTGATTTTGTCTTTATAATCAGCATCTAGGGGTAACTCCCAAATTTTCTCGTCAGCTGCTTGGGCGGCGCCCTTTAACGCCTTTTTAAGGTCATTGTTGTTAGAGACCAAAGCACTAATGTCGTAACCCAAGGCTGTAATCGCGGCGCCGGTCAAAGTGGCAACATCGATGATACTGGATGGTTTATAGTTTTTGATCGCATAAGCAATGGCGTCGGCAAGTACAAGGCGCCCCTCAGCGTCAGTGTTTTTAATTTCAATGGTAGTACCGTCGTAGGCGGTCAAAATATCTCCTGGTTTAACCGCTTTTGATCCCAACATGTTTTCGGCGCAGGGTGCCAGCCCAATAACATGTAAGGGTAACTTATATTTACTTAAAATTTGAAAAACACCTAAAATTGTGGCTGCGCCAGCCATATCAAATTTCATTTCTGGTAATTCACGCATTTTAATATTAATCCCACCAGCATCAAAACAAATTCCTTTGCCCACTAAAACAATTGGTTTTTTGTTTTTGGACTTATATTTATGTTCTAAAACAATGAATTTAGTTTCTTCTTGTGCTCCTTGTCCAACCCCTATTAAACAGCCCATTTTCATTTTTTTAAGACGAGTTTCGCCATACACTTTACAGGTCAAATGTCGTGATTTTTTAGCAATTTCTTGGGCTTTTTTAGCTAAAAGAGAAGGGCTCATTTTGTTGCTCGGAGCATTAACCATGTCACGAACAGCGTGCACAGCCTCGGTAGTAGTTATGATTTCATCGAGTTGTTTTTTTAGGGCATTACCAATTTTTTTGTCTTGAATAATAAGACTTAAATTTTGGATTTTAGTTAATTTACGTTTTTTATCGGTAAAAACTTCTTCGTATTGATAGTGTTTTAATAAAAGGCCCTCTGCAAACGCGGCTACAAATTCTATGTTTTCCTTAGGTGGAATAATAGTAATGTTTTGAATGGATTTTTTGAGTTGTGTGGCTAAGCTCCCACCAGCGCGACGCCAGGTTTCGGTGGTTTCTTTGTCTTGTGGTCCTAATCCAATTAATAAAATTCGCGGGGAAATTTTATCTTTTTGATAAATCATTACCTGTTCCGAAAGTTTTCCTTCGAAATCTGGGTGGTGCTGATTTTGCAGGGCTTCGTCTTGAGTTGGCTTAGGACTTTTCCCTTCATAAAAAGGGAGAACGAGTAGATCGTTTTTGGTAATTCGTGTTTGAATAGAAATCTTCATACTTTTAAGATACGAAATTTTTTGGGTTTAGCCAAATTATTGTTCGGTTTTGTGGTTGGAATTAGCTGGACGAATTTTCCAAGTGATTTCCGGTTCTAGTTTTCCGGGTAGGGTAAAGCCAGCGGCTTTTTTGTGGCCACCACCTCCAAATAATGCCGCAATTTTGGATAAATCAATATTATCATCTTGAGTGCGAAGCGAGCCTTTTATTTTGTCTGGTCCATTTTCTGCTAAAAGAATAGAGAACTTGCTATTGGGAACTGAATTTAAATAATCAATTACGCCGCTAGTGTCATTTGGCGTGGCTTGGCATTCGTGAAAGTCTTGATTCGTAACCGCCGAAACAACAGCGTTTTGGTTCGTAACGCGGGCTCGTTGCATAATTCGTCCCCATAATTTGAGTTGATTGGCTGGGGTACTACGGAACATGCTTTTGACCATTCTGTTAATGCGAGCGCCACTATTCATAAGGTCAGCGGCCATTTGCAAAACTTCACCACTAGTATTGGAGTGCATAAAGCTGCCAGTGTCGTAATAAAGGCCCATCATTAAACACTCCGCAATATCTTTGGTAATTGGAAAATCCCAATATTTAAAGAGGTGATAAATGGTAAAAGCGGTGGCCGCGGCACTGTCATGCACTAAATTATGCGTACCGAAATAGTCATTAGAAGGGTGATGATCAATATTAATCAGTGGGATTTTCTCTTCTAATAATTCGGGTTTAGATTGGTGAAAAGTCATTAGATTTCGAGCTCCACAATCTACGACAATAACTAAATCAAAATCATTTAAATCAAAATCATTCACAAAATGAAAAGCCCCTTTTAAAACAAATGCATATTCAGGCGGAGGATCTACACAAGCGGAAGTTACATGTTTTCCTTGGCTATTAAGAGCTTGTTTAAGGGCTAAATTACAGCCAACAGTATCTCCGTCTGGGCCACGATGTGAAATGATTAAAATCCGTTGAGCTTGTTCAAGTAACCCTTTCACTTCATCGAGAAGATCGGTTGGGAACGGCAATTTAGACGGATGATATAAGTTCATTTTAGAAGGTCTTTTGGCCAAAAATTAAGGCAATTATAATAATCCTAAATTTAAAAAAATGCACGTGACTTCAGGTTGACGCAGATAGGTTTTAATTGGGGGCTATTCGACGTACTGGTAAGCTGAGTAAGCGGCCATGCAGCCTTCAGCTACACCAATAATTGCTTGTTTCCAATCTGTATTAGTACAATCTCCAGCAGAGAAAAATCCCGGGATATTTGTTTCCGAGGCTTTGTTAATAATAACTTCATTTTTTGGGTTGAGGTCAACACTTAATTGTTTGGCAAGCTCAGTGCGGGGGAGTCGGCCGATTTCAATGAATACTCCCTGACATTCTAATTCTTTGCCAGTATCGAATTTAATTTTGTTAACAGTTGGATCACCTAAGATTTCAGTAATGTTGGTGTTGTTGATCACTTCAATATTGTCAGCCTCTTCCATGCGTTTTTTGTTGATGGGTTCAGCGCGAACAGCTTCTTTGCGGTAAACGATATAAACTTGTTTGGCGTATTTAGCTAAAAGAAGAGATTCTTTGACTGCAGAATCACTTCCACCAACAATAGCGACAACTTTGTCTCGGAAAAATGGTCCGTCGCAGGTAGCGCAGTAAGAAACACCTTTATTAGTGAGCTCTGCTTCTCCAGGGACGCCAAGTTTACGATGTTCAGTGCCGGTGGCTAATAAAACAGTTTTAGTTTGGTAAGTGTCGCCATTTTCCGCAGTAAGTTCAAAAATTTCATTATCTTTAGTGATGGATTTGATGGTTCCTTGTTTCGTTTCAACACCAATGTCGGCCACGTGTTCTTGTAAATGTCCGGCAAGTTCAAGTCCACTTAAACGTTTATATCCGGGATAGTTTTCAACTAAATGCGTAAGGGTAATGGTTCCGCCAGGAAGTTCTCCGATGATTATGGTTTTCATTCCAAATCGGCCAGCGTAAATAGCCGCGGCCATTCCCGACATTCCGCTACCAATAATAACTAAATCGTAAGTGTTTTCATTCATGAGAGGTTTTTTTAAAATTGCCCAGCCATTATAGCGGACTTAAGTATGGAGGCTAGGCTTGTTTAGAAGTCGAGGCCTTTTTGAGCAGTTTGTCCCTCATTAAAGGGATGTTTGATTTCGGTCATTTCTGTAACTAAATCTGAAATTTCGATAAATTCTGTAGGGGCGTTACGTCCGGTAAGGGCAAAATGAATACCAGTTGGTGCGTTTTTTAAAATTTCTAAAATAACGTCAGTAGGAATTAGTTTTAAACTAACGGCTACGTTAACTTCGTCCAAAACAATCAGAGAATACTTGCCACTTTGAATTCGTTCTTGAATAGTAATAACTGCTTCTTGAGCGGCTTTTTGATGTTCTTCTTCGGATACTTGATCATCTAGGATTTTGTAAAAGCCTTTGCCAGCCGGGATGATGTCGATGTTAGGAAAGTTTTTAGCAGCTTCAACTTCGCCAGTGGTCCAAGTGCCTTTCATAAATTGAATAATACAAGTGTTCCAGTTATAACCAGCCGCCCGAAAAGCCACTCCTAAACTAGCGGTAGTCTTACCTTTGCCGTTGCCAGTGTAACAATGAATCATTTTGGGAGGTTAAAGGTTAACTTAAGCTTTTAAACGTTCAATTTCGATGTCTTTTCGTTCATCTTCGTTATGAGTTTTAGCATAAGCCTTTTTAACTTCTTTTAATTGGTCTTCAGTTAAGGCGGCACTGGTTTGAACAGTTCTAAGGAATCGTTTTTCGCGTTCACTAGCTAAGCGAGTAGTTTGTGTATCAAGTTCTTTTTCAGCGGTCGAAAGTTCAACTTCCCGGCCACTATCATCTTCAAAAGCAACTTCCGAAATACCTTTTTGAGTAACTTCACCTTTGTGTTGTTTCTCACCAAAGAATTGATTCATTTGCTCTTGAGTTTCTCTAACTTGAGCTCCGCGCATTTTAATTCTCTTTTTGCTCCGGATGGTGCCTTCTTCATCCACGATGTGAGAATCCCCATGATCTTCGATGATTTGTTCAGCTGTGTCTTGATCTTCTTTCTCTAGATTTTTGATAGAAGCTTTGGCGCGAGCCTTGGTAGTACTACCACCAGCAGAGGATTGTTCGTGATGTTTTTTGGAAAGATCAAGTAAGACTTGTTTACGGGCTAATTCTTCGGCGTCCTTGGTGATGTCAGTCATGTTATCCACTTGTTTCAAAATTCTTTCGTTTTGTTCTTCGTCAGTTGGGTTAGATGGAGTTAGGGTTGGGACAGCTCCTTTTTGTCGCAAGGCGGCAACTAAGGTTTGCAAATCTGGGCTTTCGGGATCGAGTTTGAGCGCTTGCATGTAGAAATTAAGCGCAAGATTCAAATCTTCGTCTTTTTCAGCGGCCGTAGCGTTTTGAAGAAGGAAAGGAATAGTTGATTGATAGTTTCGAGCAATTTCTTTAAGTGAGTGAAGATCTTTTTCGCGTTCTCCAAGCGATTGAGAAGCATTCATGCGGTCTTTTAGGTGTGGCGGTAAGTTTTCTGTAGCTTTATGTACTTTTTGGCGGGATTCCACCATGTTATCTAAATCGGCTTCGGCTTTTTTGGCAGCGGCTAGAGAATTTACATTTTCGCCATACCATTTTTCATAAACACTAATGTCAGAACGGAATGTTTTGGCGTTTTTAGTCCATTTGGAAAAATAGCGATCTTTGGATTTTTGGAATTCTGCTGCGTGCTTAATAACTTCTTTTTTCCCCTCTAGAGAATCTGCTTTTTCAAATTCACCACGAACAGCCTCGGCAATATGCGGATCCATTTTATTATTAAGTTGGTTGAGTAATTTCCCATATTGATCTGCGGTTTTAGGAACCTCTCTAGTAAGCATTTTTTTCTTGTTTTCAAAAGTGGCGTCATAGAATTTTTCTTCTAGCATGTCTTGGACTTCGTCTGGGAATTTTTCGAATTGTTCGTTAAGTTTTTTCTCGGCTTTGATTTGGCCAGGGAGAGCTTCTAAAAACGTGACTTTATGTTTGAGTCGGTCACTTAAGCTGGGTTTACTTTTTTTAAAGTTTTCCTGACAAAATTTAATGGATTCCTTAGAGAAAACATTACCAGCTTCGCGTAATTCTTTGCGATAACTGCGTTCTAGTTTTTTTTCTACGTCACCTAAAAATTGTTCGCGTCGACTTAGTCCCCATTCTTTAAAGTTATTATCTTGATATTCTTTGGGAAGATCTTTGTGGATATCAAAAAGTTCAACACGTGGCTCGATATCATCTTTTTCAACTTTATTTATAGCGGAATGTTGTTCATTGTCAGATAAAGTTAAGAACCATTCCAAATATTCACCCACAGTTTTTCTGGCAAGTTTGTCTTTGTGCTTGTTGAAGATGTTGCGGTATTTTTGGAAATTTTGATTCTCAGTTTCGGAAGCTTCTAAAATGCGAATTTTTTCGTCCCAATCTCCAGCTTTATCCAAAGAATCACGGCGTTTTTCTTGAACAGCTTTTTCTAATTTTAAGAATTTTTTGAGTTCCTTTCCTCGTTCGTTAATCTCTTTTTCTAGTTCTCGGAGGGCTTTTTCTTTTTCCTTAAGCCCGCTAGCGGTAAAGCTTTCGGCTAGTTTGTCTTGCTCTCCTTGGCGGAGCATACCTTCTCGGTCCGCTCCAGATAATTTGCCTTCGTATTTTTTTCGTAATTCAAAAGATTGGCGCCAGTGTTCCTCAAAATCATCTTTAATTGATCTTAGTCGGCTTAAGTCTTCTTGGTTATTATCGACCTTATTTTTCCAATCTGCTTCTTCGTCTTTGGAGATAACGCCTTTTTCGGTGCTCATTTTCTCGAGCATTTCTTGGCGAATATTTCCGGCCTCCATGTTAAGAACATTTTTATCGTGTTCTTCCGACATTTCTTGGTTAGAACGGGTCTCTTTAATATTGCGCCCCTCTAATTCATCGAGGCGATTTTTTGCTAAAGCTTCTTGACCAGCCATAGGTATGGGTTAAAGCGGATTTATGTTGTAACCCATTTTTCAACTTTACGCAAGTCTTTTTCCTGAAGAGGACGATGTTGGCGGGGGAGGGAATTTAAATCTTGGGCTGTAAATACGAGCTTGCGGATGTTTTCGGGGATCTCTTTATCAAATGGTTTTAAAGAACCAGCTTTTAAAATAGCGGTCATTAGTTTAGGGGAGTGAAACCCTTGTTTAATAGCAATTTTTTCTAGGTGAGATTGTTTAGAAAAAGGTTCAGTCCCATCTGTTGTATCAAAAAGATTAGCAATTAAAGCGTTAGAAGTAAGATTAGTTTCGATTTTTGAAATTTTTCCTTGGATGTTTTGCAAAAATACGCCAGCTTCGTATGAAATGTAGTCAATATTTTGGGTATATAAGACCTCAGCTAAACCCATTATTCCAAGGCTGCAGCGCTTGTTTTTTGCTTTTTCTTGAATAAGAGAAAGAGGATAAGTACTTTTTTCAAAAACTCGGTTTAAAAATAAAGCCGCTTTGTTAGCGATTTCAGAGATTTTTTCTGGAGCGACAACTGTTAAATTAATCCAACCCAGGGCAATCGGTTCATAAGCTTCAGCCTTTAAGTGACTTTTTGGAAGGACATTTGGTTCGTCTTCTGTTTGTAGGATTTCAAAATGGTTCTTTTCATCATTTTTTAAAGTAAGAACATCAAGTAAGGATGGGTGGTTTGGTGAAATAGTGGCTAAGTGTTGGGATTGTTTTTGATTTAACTTAGAACTTAACTCAGAGGTGCTTTGAAAGAGTTTTAATAAACTAGCGGGTTTATCAGTTTGATCTAGATTTATGCTAATAGAGCAGTTGTTTTGCAGAAGTAAATCAGCGTTTTTTAAATGTTCAAATAAAATTTCGTTAGTTGGGATAATGAATTCATGAAATAGAAAAGAAAGTTTTTCTTTGTTAGCGTTTTTTAAAATGTGTGGATGCGGAAGAAATTCTAAATTAGCTAATAAATTATAAAAAATAGTTTCTTCTTTTTTGTTGTTGCTTAAGGAATGAGCGGTTTTTTGAAAAATTTCTTCTGGGGTTTCGTGAAATTCTTTTTCAAAAGCTTTTAACCCCTCTAAAGAAAGTGGGATTTTGGTAGGGGAGCCAATTAGTTTTTCTTGTAAACGTCGTTTTTCGGTGCGTTTATGACGGTAAAGGATATAGGCTTTGGCAGTTTTGGCGTGTCCTTTTTCAATTAGGATTTTTTCTACTAAATCTTGGACTTGTTCCACCGTGGGGTAATGAGATTTTTCAAAAGTTTGTTCTAAGGTCTCAATTACCTCTTTGGTAACAGTTTGAGCCATTCCCTGATCTTCGCCACCAACTGCTTGAGCTGCTTTCCAAATAGCTTCGGTAATTTGTGCTGCCGCAAAGGGCATTACTCGGCCGTCTCTTTTGATGATCTTTTGCATGTCTTAATCTTACCATTTTGAGCGTTATATGGTAATCTTACTTTCGCCCTATTTTTTAACCTCATGAACTATGGACGGAGGATGCGGCGGTGGTTGCAACTGCTAATTTATAAGCAGTTAAACCCGTAACTAAAAAGAGGGGCTAAGTTATTGCTTAGCCTTTTTCTTATGAACGATAAAGTAAAAACCCACACAAGCAATTATCCCTAATAAGGCTAAGTTTTTGGTCCAGTTTATTTGGTTAGTAGTTGAAGTCTCGGTGGAGTTGTCGGTGAATCGTTGTAGTTTGTAGGTTTGATTAGCGGTTTTGCTGGCATAACCGCTGATTTCGTTACCAGGTTTTAATAAAGAAGTTTTGAGGTTTTCGTTAATATTTAATTCATCTAAGGAGACCTCCATGGTTTGGTCCTGGTTGCTAAGAGTGATTTTGTTTTCAAAAGGAATGATTTCCTCGACCACGCCGTGAATTAAATAATAAATGGGATTTAAATAGCCACTAGTGATTTCTTTGGTCCATTCCCAGGGGACAGTTTCCCAATTAGTGGGGGAGTTATCAAAGCTTTTGGCTTGAGCGACAGGAATAATATAAGAAAAGAAACTGGCTGAGGCTTGTTCTTCTACTAAAATGCGGGCATAGGATTGGCCTTCCGGAGCACTGCCTTCGTAAGTAGCGCTATCTTGTAGGTTTTCTTCAAAATCAAAAAGTCGAACTGAATCAGTGTCGTTATTTAGAGCTAATCCAGATTCATTGCGATAAATTACAAGAAAATCTTGAGCTTCGACAACAGTGTTAGCCGGGAAAACAAAGGGGGCACTACCGCCTTCGGCATCATCTAAAGACCAATTGCCTAAATTAATGTCAGTAGTGCTGGTGTTATAGATTTCGATCCATTCGGTGTCAGTGTCGGTTCCCTCGGGGTTGGGCATGATTTCGGAAAGAATAATGTTTTCTGAAAGATCGCCATTAGCTAAGTCTCCTTCAATTTCTTCCTCTTCACCAGCGGGAAAAAGATTAAGAGCACCAGGCGTTGGTTCGCTAGACCAAGCCCAATTTGCGGCTAAAACATGACTGCCTAAAAAAACGCTAAAAAAAAGTGCAATTAAGGGATGAGATTTCTTCATAAAGGGTGGGGTTAAAGGATGAAGTGTCTTTAGCCTAGCAAATTGAGATGACGAAAATTTAAACAAAAAATGAACGGAAAATTAAATTTTTATGAACATTTGACTTTCCCTAATACACCCAGTATTTTGAGGTTGTATTTTTAAGAGCCCTTGCATAGCCAATTATCTGTAGTTAGACCTTGATTTCCGTTTAAATTAATCTGTTAATTCTCAAATTTTTAGTTTCAATACGGTTTTAAAAAGAGTCCCTTACAAGGAGGGGCACGTGGCGTGCAGAGGGTAATTTAACCCCCTGTTTAATGACATCTCTATCAATTTTATTACTTCTAGTGGGCTTAGGCGCTGGTCTTGGATCTGGACGCTATGTTCGACTTAAGAAGGAACGTGAGGAGCAAGATCGTTTAGAAGATCAGCGTAAACGTGATCTTCATGATGCTCAGGCTAAGGCTAAGGAAATGGTTTTTGAGGCTCGTAGCGAAGCTCTCAAAATTCAAGAAGAAGCTAAAAAGGAAGAACATCAAAAGCGTCTTCAACTGGAAAAAATTGAAAAACGTATTGTTCAAAAAGAAGAACTGCTTGATAAGAAAATGACTGAGTCAGAAAAGTCTCGGTCTGAGTTAGAAAAGAAAGTAAATGCAGTTCGAGAATTAAAAGCTGAAGTTGAAAAGTTTTATCAACAACAAAAAGGTCAATTGGAACGGGTGGCTAGTTTGTCTAAGGAAGAGGCCCGTGATCTTCTTTTGAAAAAGGTTCAAGAGGAGGCTAAAGATGATTTAGTGGCACAGATTAAAAAGACGGAAAAAGATTTACGCGATGAGGCTAATGACCGGGCTAAGTTTATTATTGTGGATGCGATTCAAAAATATGCAGCTGAGACCACTATGGAATCTACGGCCACGACTGTAAATATTCCAAGTGATGATATGAAAGGTCGAATTATTGGTCGAGAAGGACGAAACATCAATACTTTTGAGGAAATGACGGGGATTGATGTGATTGTGGACGACACTCCAGGTTCAATTGTGATTTCTGGTTTTGATTTGGTGCGTCGTTATATTGCAAAAATTGCTTTGGAAAGGTTGTTAGAAGATGGTCGAATTCATCCGGCTAGAATTGAAGAAGTAGTGAAAAAAGCTAAGGATGAAGTAGGCCAATTAATTAAAGATTTAGGAGAAAAAGCAGTTTATGCTTCTGGTGTGGCTGGGTTGCCGCCAGGATTAGTTAAGTTGTTGGGACGTCTTAAATTCCGAACTACTTATGGTCAGAATGTGCTTAAGCATTCTATGGAAGTAGCTTTGTTGGCCGCTTCTTTGGCTACGGAGTTAGGCGGTAACGTTGATATGTGTCGTAAGGCCGGACTTCTTCATGATATTGGAAAAGCTCTAGATCATGAGATTCAGGGACCACACGCGGCTATTGGACGTGATATTTTGAATAAATTTGGTTTGTCTAAAGAAGTGATTCACTGTGTTGAAGCTCATGAAGGTGAAATCGAAGCAGAATCTATTGAGGCAAAAATTATTCAGGCCGCAAATTTGATTTCTCGATCTCGTCCAGGCGCGGATAAAGATAATTTAGAAAACTTTATTAAACGTCTGCGTGAGGTAGAAAACGTGGCTAATGAGCACGAAGGTGTGAAAAAATCTTACGCTGTGCAAGCTGGACGCCAAGTGAGAGTGTTTGTAGAGCCAACCGTGGTGGATGACCTGCAAGCAGCCAAAATGGCGCACCGTATTGCCGCTCAAATCGAAGACCAACTTCAATTCCCTGGAGAAGTTAAAGTTGAGGTGTTTAGGGAAACGAGGGTAGAAGATGTGGCAAAATAAGAGAGGGTTTGTTATAATCCCTTCCTTATTTATATCTTATGAATGTTCACCTTGAGACTTCTTGGGTTTCTCCGGCGCAAACAGTTATAGAGAAAGCGGTTGATTCTAATGTAATGCGGGCTGCACAGCCTTTGTGTTCCATTATGTTGGCTACGCGGGAGCATTTGGTTCACGATGTCACAAAAGGTGCTTTAGGCGTGGTTTTGGCGAGTTGGGATGAGCCCATGAGATTAGTTAGAGAAAAGGCTCTTGTTTCCCCAGACCCCGAGCAGGAACAGATCGCTACTTTAGTGGAAAGACACGTTGAAGCGACTAAAGTCCAATTACAATTTTTATTGGAGTTATATCATTTTCAATGTCGTCATTGGGAGGCGCGGCAAGCGGCTGGTCGTTCGACTTTTTATCCAGGGACATTAGAGGATTTTGTGGGGGAGTGCCCAGAGTATGGGACTCATAAAGCAGCTCAATCACGGAATTTATTAGCAGAAATTGGGGGAGGTTATCACGACGTTGTTAAGCGGATGGGATTTGAATTTATAGTGACGAACACGGAAGATGAGTCTTTGAGGGGAGTTTTAGAGGAGGATTTGTGGCGTGCGTATAATGAAAAAAATGGACTGCCATCTGATAATCGAACTTATCAGGCGGGAACGATGTTTCCTGAACAAAAAGATTGTCGTTATAATAATTCTAGATATGTAAGAACTTTTGGTGGGATTCGGGAAGCAATAGATCTTATTATTAAAAGTACAGTTTTAGCGCACACGGACCGAGAGGGAGGATGTTTAGTTCCGCTACAGAGATTGATTCATGGTGTTTTGCAAAAATCTTTGGAGTTAGGAAGGGTTCCCATGCCAGAAGAGGTTGATTACGAAGGCGATGATTGGGAAGCGGTTGCAAATGGAATTCGAACAGCCATCGAAACAGACTTATATAATGCTGTGCAACGGACTACTATTCCGATTCCGGTTGGTGGTTCTACAACAAAACGTACTTATCCATTTGTTTGGCAGCATTTATTGTTAGAGACGCAGTATTTTAGTGAATATGGAATACAAATTTATAATATGTGGATAACTAGAGAGCGTTTAGAAAAAATTACGGATCATCCTAGGGCCGCTATTCGAAAAAATTTAAGAAGAGTTTTTGAGGGGCGGAGAACAATTGCGCATATGGAAAAGGCTCCGCCAGTGTTTCGGCTTGAGGCGGAACCGGAAGATTTTGATGATATGCCGCGGCCGGAATTAATTTCTTATGTGGAACAGAATGTTTTAGGGAAACCTTTCCCTTCTAGTAAGCGTCTTTCGTGCCCATACATAAGAGGCGTTTTGCAACATACTTTGCGAGAAGGGATAACTGTACCACCAGCACAAACACATTTTGTGGAGGGTCTAGATAATAAATCTTTTCAGGGTTTACGAGATAAGGCCGCGTTTTTTCGGGATAATTTAGATATCCCAACTTATATGCGTCAAATTCTCTATTCTTATATTGCGACACCAGTTAAAACAATAGAAAAAAGGATTGCTATTTTTGAGGAGGAAGGTGCGCCGCGAGAATTATATGTTCACTTTTTACATTCCAATAGTTGGGAAGTTGTGCGGCGGGCGGCGCGGGCTTTAAAAGTAAGAGGGGAGAGCTATCAACGTATTCAAGCTCAATTAGAGGTGTTGGATGAAGGAGAAGAACCAGGGTCTGAGCCTGAATCAACGCCAGTGCCTTCTGCTCCTGTGGGGAGGCCTCCTTCTAATGGTTCTCTAACTATAGAAGAACAAGCAGCTAAGGAGAGATTAGAGGAATTAGGTTGTCCAATTGAGTCTTTGCAGAGAGCAATTGGAAGACTTCGTCCATCTACAGTTTTAGCTAAAGCAGAATTTATGTTAGAGCATTTTGGGGAAATAAGACCGTCTCTTTTGGATAAAAGTTTGAAGGTTATTAGGGCGAAAATGACACCTGGTCCATCGGCGGCGGAGGTTAAGGCAGCAGAGGCTAAGGCGGAGGCAGAAGCAAGGGTTACTGATTTTTTGGCTGAGCGTGGATTGAATGACCCGCCAGATTATATATACCCAACAGTCCGGACTTTAGAAATTATTCGAGAGATTGAGGCGCGTGGAGTTCCGTTTGAGGGTCAATGGACCTGGATTAATGCTTCACAAAAGCAAAGAGATCGTGGAGTGGAGAGAGCTTGGAAGCAATTAACGCGTGGGGAGAGATTAGCAGATTTGGGGGATACTTTTGGATTTGATCCTAGCCTTGTGCCGGAATCTTTAGATCAGCATGATCCAGATGTTTTGGCGGGGTATTGTCGGGTTTATAATTTGTTAGGTTATGGGATTGGTACACCGCAACTTAATTTAATGAATGCTTTTGGTTTGCCAACTAAAATTCGGGAAGAGTTAGCTCTTCGTTTAGGACGCCAGCAAAAGCGTCGCGATTTGACTTCCGAAGAGGAGTTTTGGGGGAATGGGCAAAGTTTAGCGGTGCAAGTAAGTGAGCAACTTAACTCTGATGTTTATCGAAGAATTACACACCTAGAACTTTTAGAAGAAGCGAGTCCTGCCCAACAACAAAGATTAGCCACTGTTTTAGAATCAGTAGGGACTGCGAAGGGAGGAGTTGTTAATAGGCAGCTAAGAGAGGTTTTAAAATCTTTGCATGCTTTGTGTGATTTAAAGAGAAAAGTTAGAGAGGCTTTAAGATTTCATCGGTTGGGATATGGGGATATGGAAACTTGTTGTATGTCACGCGCTCGGGCAAGAGGAGTTTTGGAGAGAATTGCTTACTTGGAGTCGGGTCAGGTAGAAATTACTTCAGATAAACTTTATCGAAAATTAGAAGATATAGAAGATATCGAAGAGTTATTAGATCCGACTAATTTAACCCCTGCTCAACAATTAAAAAGGGCTTTTTTAAGTAATTTGGGGTGTTCGCCTTTGTGGATTGAAAGATTAGCGAGAAGTGCAATTAATTTAACTGAATTGCGGGCTAATGCTTTCTTTTTGGGTGGGATTGAATTAGAAGCGGATACTTGCGGTAAAACTTACCCTGAACCACAAGATTATGAGGATTATTTAGATAAGCCATCTGGATATTGCCGTCGATATGCAGTCCGTCGGATAGAACAAAAATTAGCTAATCAGTACGCGTCTCAAAGATTAAGAGATTCTTTTGGAATGAGGTGGGATCACGTAGAAGGATGGGTAGAGCATCGTACGACCGAGGCCACAATGTGGAAAAAGTTTGAATTTTTAGCTAGTGATGGTCAATTAAGAAAGGAAGTTGATGCAAATCCTCAATTAGTTGTTCGTTATAGCATGTTTTCTTTGCAACAAATTCAGGCTTATGTAGCTGAATTTAATAAAACGTTAGCAGAAAGATCAGTTAGTCCTAAGCAGCGAGATCTCTTGATTCAAGTAATATTGAGAGTATTGCACGTTATTGCACGTATTTCTTATCGTAGAATTATTAGTGAAAGGATGTTGGAGTCAGCTAAAGAACAATTAATTCAAGGAGAGTTGCAGGTCTTAATAGCAGAAGCAGAGGCTTTGCCTAATCGGAGGTTGGCGCAGCCAGAAGTGGCGGACTTTTTAACTGATAAGCATGCTTTGAAATTGTATGAAAAAGCAGTGGGATTATTGGGTGAAGTGGGAGAGGATCCAAAACCAAAATCAAAACCAAAGCCTCGACGAAAACGAAAAGATTCAACGCTAGATGGCGCAGTCGATGGTGTTATTCAGTTAGGTCCGCGGAAACCTTTTTTAACTCGTGATGAAGAGTATGAGTTAGGGGTGCGAAAAGCGGCTGGTGATCCGGAGGCTTTTAATGAGTTAGTGACTAGAAATCTTAAAATGGTGGTGTGGCAGGCTAGAAAATTTACTTGGAGTGGTTTGCCTTTGGCTGATCTTATCCAAGAGGGGAATATAGGGTTAATGAGGGCAGTTGAAAAATTTGATCCAGAGCGTGGTAATAAACTTAGTACTTATGCTATTTGGCATGTTAGAGCTCATATTATTAGATATGTAGAGAATCATGGACGAATGATCCGTCTTCCAGTTCCTAAACAGCATGCAATTCAAAGAATGAAAAAAGTGCGAGCAGTTTTTTTGAAAGAGCATGAAAGAGATGCAACCCCAGAAGAAATTGCAGAAAAGATGGAAATATCAGTGGAAAAAGTTGGGGAATTGATAGAATTTGCTCGAACCGTGGCGCAGCCAGATGTGGAATTAGATGCGCCAATGAATGATGAGGATAGTAATGCAAGTCGCCGGGGTGATTTTATGGGAGCAGAAGATCCAGGATTTGTGGATGCGGATTTATCCGGGGACCGGAGCCGATTAATCAAAGAGGTAAGGGGTATTTTAGAAGTTGAGTTAAGGGATAGTCAATTTGAGCGAGCCTGGGATGTGTTTATGTGTCGTTTTGGATTGGGGGAGGATCAACAATTTTGGACTATGCAAGAGTTAGGAGGGAAGTGGGGAGTGACTCGAGAGCGTATTCGTCAGATAGAAAAACCTATTATTGAGGTACTTCAAAATCATCCAGAATTACGTAACCGTTTACTATCTATAATTGAAGAAAATACATAGGTTTTGGAAGGTGGGGTTGACAAACATGTTTCTGTGGCTATAATTTTCACCAAAGTTATTTTTCACCCCAAACAATATGGTTGCCACCCTAGGTTATTTAGATTCATTTGATGATGAGCCGGATGTCGTTTTAGTTGATAACCCAGCTACAATGTCAGGCGATGATTTAGTTTTTGTTGATGAGGTTGAGGACGGTGAGGAGGGAGCAGAAGAGGAAAGAGTAGATTTGGAAGATTTGTCTGCAAAGAGGCTTGATGATCTTTTGGGTCCATTTTTAGCTAAGCCTGATGAAGTAATTTCTGGTAGTCAAAGGAATCGATTTTTGGCTATTTATTTTCAATCAACACTTAAGGAGATGAAAAGGGCTTTGAGGGGAATAACTGATGATAAAGCGTTTGAACTAGCGACTGTACTAATTGGTAAGGTAAATAGTTTGGATGAAATGACTCCTCGAAATTGTGCTTTGGTAGTGGCAGGTTATATACAATTTTTAATTGGGACAAAATCAATAGGTGAAGAGGATTTAGAAGAGAGTGATGAAGGGGGATTGATGACTGAGGTTCCTATGACTGTACAAATGGAGCCTTTTGTGGATGGTAGTGGAACGGAAATATTAGTTTTGGGGCGAGATTTACTTGAGGCTTTGGATGAAGCTCGCGGGCGGTTTAGAGTGGGAACAAGGTTTGATGAAGTTTGGAATCCAGTATGGGAAGGACTTCAAGAAGACTTAGCTCAAGAAGATTTAATAGCATTTGTTCAAGAAGGGGGTAAGGATGTAACCCGAAAACGAGCACAAGATAAAATTGCTGAATTGAGAAGGTTTTTGCGGAAAGACTCTGCTTTTCAGAGAGTTTTAGGAGCGTAGGCTTAGGTTTTTGAGTTAAAAATAACCTTGACCCTTTAGCACTCTCAGCTATACTGTGCTAGCACTCTTTGGTATTTAGTGCTAAAATATTATAATCAATAACCTTAAAACTATGAGTTTACAACCACTTAGTGATGGGTTGGTAGTTGAGCGCCTCGAGGAGGAAACCACCACACCATCTGGGATCGTTTTGCCAGATTCAGCTAAAGAAAAACCTCAAAAAGGTAAAGTGTTAGCTGTTGGTCCCGGGAAAATGAACAGTAAAGGCGAACGAAATGCCATGACTGTTAATGTCGGGGATACGGTTCTTTTTAGTAAGTATGGCCCAAGTGAGATTAAACATGATGGGAAGGAACTTCTTTTCCTTAACGAAAGTGATGTACTCGCAGTTGTTTCATAAAAATTTAATTCTTAACTTTATAATAAAATGGCTAAACAAGTTAAATTTGGTGACGATGCTCGCCAGCAAATGGTGGACGGTGTTCGTAAACTGTACGACGCGGTTCGAATTACCATGGGGCCTAAGGGTCGTAATGTAGTTCTCGATAAAAAATACGGTGCTCCAACTATTACTAATGATGGAGTGACGATTGCAAAAGATATTGATCTAGAAGATAAGTTTGAAAATATGGGAGCGCAACTCGTAAAAGAGGTGGCTACCAAAACAAATGACGTGGCTGGTGACGGTACAACTACGGCTACTGTTCTGGCTTATGCTCTTATTTCTGAAGGTCTTCGTAATCTTGCGGCTGGGGCTAACCCAATTGCGCTTAAACGTGGAATTCAAAAAGGTGTGGCTAAAGTAGTTGAAGAGCTTGAAAAAGTTAAAAAAGACATCTCTACTCCAGAAGAAGTAGCACAAGTGGCTACTATTTCAGCTCAAGATCCAGAAGTCGGACGTCTTATTTCCGAAATCATGGAAATGGTGGGGAATGACGGTGTGATTACGGTTGAAGAATCTCAAACTTTTGGTTTAGAGAAGGAAGTTGTAGAAGGAATGCAGTTTGATAATGGATATATTTCGCCTTACATGGTGACTGATCCAGGTCGAATGGAAGCGGTTTATGAAGATGCCAAGATTTTGATTACTGATAAGAAAGTTTCTTCGGTTCAAGCTTTGCTGCCATTACTCGAAAAATTGGCACAAGGTGGTAAAAAAGAATTGGTAATTATTGCGGAAGATGTTGATGGTGAAGCCTTAGCAACTATGGTTGTGAATAAGCTGCGCGGAACGTTCAGCATGTTGGCTTTAAAAGCTCCGGCTTTTGGGGATCGTCGCAAAGAAATGCTCAAAGATCTTGCTGCTGTAACAGGTGGTACGGTGATTTCTGAGGAAGTTGGTCTTACTTTAGAAAATGTGGAGCTTGGTCATCTTGGTGAAGCTCGCAAAGTAATCGCTTCTAAGGACAATACAACGATCGTAGAAGGTAAAGGGCCGCAATCTGATGTTGATGATCGTGTGGCCGAAATGAAAGTGGCGCTAGATCAGTCTAGCTCTGATTTCGACAAAGAAAAGATCATGGAACGCATTGCCAAATTATCTGGTGGTGTGGGTGTCATCAAGGTTGGTGCTGCTACCGAGGTTGAACTTAAAGAAAAGAAACACCGTATCGAGGATGCACTTTCTGCTACTCGTGCGGCTGTAGAAGAAGGAATTGTTTCTGGCGGAGGAACCGCATTACTCCAAGCTGCAAAGGTTTTGGAAGGCATGCGTGGTGAAGATGATGAAATAACTGGTATGCATATTGTTTTGAAAGCGCTTCAAGCACCAGTTTTCCAGATTGCGCAAAATGCAGGAAAGGAAGGCGCGGTGGTTGTGGATATGATTCGTAATGCCGAAATTGGCATGGGTTATGACGCTGAAAAAGGTGAGATGGTTAATATGATTAAAGCTGGAATTGTTGATCCGAAAAAAGTAACTCGTTTTGCTCTTGAAAACGCGGGTTCATTGGCTGGGATTTTCCTAACCATGGAAGGTGCAGTTGTTGATCTCCCAGAAAAAGATGATGGAGGTGCTGCTGCCGCTGCTGCCGCCATGGGCGGTATGGGTGGAATGGGCGGTATGGGTGGAATGATGTAGACGCTACGAAACTCCCTTTCTCAACATGGAGAACCTTTGGGGAGTTATCCGATTCACTTCAATCAAAAGGTAGGCTTTCCTCACGGAAACCTACCTTTTTCAATACGTTCATCGCATAACTCCAGCCAAAGAACCTCAAATGTTTCAAAAGGAAGTTTCTCCGCTTAGGGGGGATTTGTGCCCGGGCACAAATTTGCGTAATAAATATGGTTTGAGCTAGTTTATTAAGGTGAAATTCTTAATTTTTTCAAAAATGAATAAAAAAATCACGATAATTATTGGGCTGGCCGCTTTTTTTATGATGGGTTGTGGAGGGATGTCAGATTTTACTACGGATGAATGGGGTTATTATGGTGAGGTTGAATTAACGGGTTATGTGAATGTGGTGGAGATTCCAGAATTTTATTGTAATGGGGAAGATTGTAAGGTGTATGAGTATGCTCATTTTGAAGTTTTGGAGGCTAGTGATGAGGATGTTTATGCCATGATAGATAGCAAACAGGGAAATAGTTTTTTTGGTGAAAATAGTGTTGGTTTAGGATGTATTACGGATGGGGTAATTGAATATGCAAATCATTCTGATAAATTTGGTTATCAAGAAATAAAGCTTTCAGCCGAGGATTCAGAGGTGATTTTAAATGCTACTAGCGAAGATTTAATTACAATTAGAATTGCAAAATATCCGTTTTCAATAGGAAAAGGAGTTTCAACTTGTTATTCGCATTTTACGACTATCGAGCTTCTCTAAAAGGAGATGGATGAGGTTATACCTTCTTAAAGTGGTAAACTGTTTTTGAAAACTAACCTCTCTTTTATGAAGCGCAACGTAATTTTTATTCTATTTTTTCTTATTTTGACCGGTTCAGCTGGGGCTTATTATTATTTGGATTTTTTTAAAGATGAGATTGTAAAAGATGTAAAAGAAGAGCCCCTACCTTTAGATTTACCAGATTTTCCCGAGGAAGAATTAGTCGTAGAATACCCACTTTACATGACCACCATGACTCACATGGAAATTGGGCATAACGATGATGAAAGGGAAGATAGTTTTTGGAATCACGTGGATCAGCTTCGATATGGAATGGATATGGCGGATGAGTATGACGCGATTTTGACGATTGAATCTGAACAGCCGTTTGCTAGGGCTAACACCATTTGGGATCATAATATGATGAAGGAAATTATGGATCGCGGGCATGGGGTGGGTACGCATTGTGATTTGGGGCCCAAATATACTGATAACGAATTAAATGCGATTGAGTTTAGTAAAGCTTTTGCGATCAATAAGGCGTTAGTTGATGATTTGATTGGAGAAGAAAATAATCATGGTTGTTCTGGTGGGAATGGTATAAATGATTGGGTGACGGCAGCGGAAATTGCGGGATTTAAGTATATCGATGGAATTGTAGCGCGAAGTTTGCTTCCAATTCCTCAAGAAAATAGACCAGATCCGACTTGGACCGACGAATATATTTTAGAAATTTTTCATAGTCCGGCGCCGGAAAATTTGGAAGATCGGATTTATTTGATGAAGTTAAAAGATTTGAAAGATTTTGAACATGATGAGGATGGAAAATTAGTGGTGAGTAGTGGAGATATGGGCACGCTTGCGAGTCAGACGGATGGTGGAGGGTTTGATGATGAGGCGGAATTAACGAGGGGAGATGTTGATGCGTTTTTGGAACAGGTTTTGGAGATGGAATCTATTAGAGATAAAACACGGGTGGCGAAATTGAATGTTTATTTTCCGGTCACGATTTTTGATGCGGAAAATGAAGATGCTTTGCGATACTTTTTTGAGGAAACACAAAAATTACAGAATGAGGGAGTGTTGCAATGGGCGAGTCAGTGGGATGTAGTTCAGGTTTACTTAGGCGAAAAAGAGCCGGAAATCGTAAAAAATACTGAACCAACTCGAGTTGTTGTGACAGCGTCTGCAATAGCGGATGATTTGGAGGATATTTACACCCTTTTTACCTTAAATGTGCATGATTGGGTGTATCCAGAAAATAGTGCGGAGGCAATTAACCGTGTTATTGATATTCATGAGCAGTATGAGGTGCCGGTGGATATTTATGTGACTGGTCCGGCTTTTCAAAATTATGTGGCGGATTATCCGGAATTAGTGGAGCGATTGGCTAGTTCTGAAATGGTGGCAGTATCTTATCATGTCCGGCCAGCTACGCCTTATTATAGTGGGTTTGAGCATTTGGCTGGGCTTAATGATATGAGGGAGTTGGAGCTTTATGACACGCTTGAAAAATATGAGGAATATCGGTTGGATTTAGAGACGGGGCTTACTTTGGATGAGCCCGGCGGGTATCAGTTTGTAAAGGATATAATTGGGTATGCGCCGTTGGTGACAGGAGTTTCTGTTGGGGGTGATATTGGAGAAGTGCTGGCAATGGTTTATAAGGATAAGGGAGGGCAGTTTGTTGTGAGTCGAAACGATCCAGATTTAGGAGATATAAGGTATGAATCTTATGTGAGACCTGAGCATTCTGAGGTTAAATTATATGAATGGACACGTTCGCATGTGGGAGGAGAGGATGTTTTTGTGACGGCAGTGGAGCAAATGGTAGAGGCGACAAGTGGGCCACAGTTTATTAATATGAAATACCACGAGAACAATTTTTATTTGCAAGGAACACCTTTTTGGCCGGTTTATTGGGAGGATGATGGTAAGCAAGTGACTAAAGAGCCTCCATTTGTGGTGGGAGTGCATGAAGAAACCCCGAGTTTTAGGCCGGATTTTAGGCAGGATGAGCACTGGGCTTTGTATGAAAATACAGTTAAATATTTAAGTGAACATGCAGCGGAGTTTAACCCGATAAATGCCTTTGATTTGGTGGAAATGTTATAATTGTCGACAGTTTTCCGACAACTCTATTGGGTTGTAATTGATTGACAAATTGCTACGAACTGTTACCATGACATCGTTATCTAATTCGTCAACTATTATGTCTTACATTCAACAAATGATCGCTGTTCGGTCTAGGCACCCACGAGCCGGCCTAATCTATGTAAACTGTGAAAATAGCAATTTTGTTAACTATTCTGGGAATACTAAAAATTGTTATTTGTTGGTGGGAAGTGAGTATGATGAGGACTGTTATTACGGATATTTTTTGTATAACTCTGAGGACTGCGTGGATTGTGATTACTGCTTTTATTGTCGGCTTTGTTACGACTGTGTGGATTGTCATGAATGTTATCAGTGTCAGGGATGTCAGGATTGTAAAAGTTCACGTGATTTAAAGTATTGTTTTGACATGGTGGGATCAAATGATTGTTTTGGATGTGTTGGTCTTCGTCGGAGTGAGTATTATATTTTTAATGAAAAATTCACCAAAGAGGAATATGAGGCGAAATTGCCAGAGTTAGAAAAAATGCCGCGTGAGGAGATTGAGACAAAAATGGAACAGTTGAAGGTTCAAATGCCGCGATTATTTTGGCGAGGAGATCAAAATGAAAAGGTTTTTGGTGATTACATCTATAATTGTAAGAATTCTTACTATTGTTATGACGTTAAAAAACTTCAAGATTGTGCTTACATGAATAATTGTGAGGAGATCACAGATTCGATGGAATGTTCAAATAATTATTATAAATCAGAGCTTAACTACGAGGTTATGTCAGCCATGAATATTACGAATTGTAACTATTGTTATGGGGTTTTCGATTCTTATGATTTGGAGTATTGTGAAAATGTTTATAATTCGCATCATTGTTTTGGTTGTTTTTCTTTAAATAGAGCCGAGTATTGCATCTTTAATGAGCAGTATAAGGAGGAGGAATACCATCAAAAAGTGGCTGAAATTAAGGCCGAGATGCGTAAAACTGGGGAGTATGGGAAACATCTTCCTACAACTTATTCAGAACTGGCTATTCCAGGTTTATCTTAAATAATTTAACCCCTTTAATCATGGCGGACGATACAATTGCTAACAAAGTTTCTAAGTGTAAGGCTTGCGATAAGGATTTTTTGATTATTGAGCAGGAACAAAAGTTTTATAAGAAAAAAGATCTTCCTTTTCCGGATAATTGTCCGGATTGTCGTCAAAAAAGGCGTTTATCTCTTCGTAATGAACGCAAACTGTATAAGCGTAAATGTGATAAATGTCAGAGCGATATGATTTCGACCTATTCTCCAGAGTCAAAATACATTGTGTATTGTCAGGAGTGCTTTTGGAAGCATCTTGGGTAGTGTGATATAATAAAGGTGTCAAGACTCGTGGCCTACTGCTAGAAAAAGACCCTCAAGTAAGAGGGCCTTTTTCGTGTTCATTGGTGGAGGCAAGGGGAGTTGAACCCCTGTTACTAAGTTGTCAAGACCCGTAACGTAACCATACTGCCCCCATAATGAACAATTCCACGCTACCAAATTGAGATGACGAAAATTTAACAAAAAAATGAAATGAAAATGAACAAAAAATGAATGGATTTTTGTGGGGCGGCGGCTTCTGTTATAATCGGCGTATGGATTTCCTTGAAAAATTTAAAAAACTACTTGAATCCCAGCCAACTTACGCACTTAGATCAGTGAATAATAAGAATTCTGATTACGTGCATTGTTTGTCTTTTTCCAAAGATTCTTACATGTGTTTTGTGGGGTATAAGTGCGAGGATTCTTACTATTGTTATTACCCAAATACATTAAAAGATTGCTCAGATACTTATCACTGTGTGAAGTGTGAACTTTGTTATGAATGCACGTTTTGTGAGCGCTGTTATAACTGTGATTACTGTGCGGAATGTGTGGGGTCGCGAGATCTTAAATTTTGTTATGATTTAAAGAGTTGTAGTGATTGTTTTGGGTGCGCTGGATTGCGGCAAAAATCGTTTCATATTTTTAATAAGCCTTATGAAAAGGAAGAATATGAGCAAAAGATAGAGGAATTAAAGGAGATGACATCAGAAGAGATTTTGGCAAAAGTGGAAAAATTAAGATTAAAGGTGCCACAGATTGCTTCGGTACAATTAAATGCCGAAAATTGTACTGGTGATCATATTTATAATTCCAAAAATTGTCATAATTGTTACTCCATGAAAGACGTAGAGGATGCGGCGAATTCTTATCATATTGTGGATAAAAGTAAGGATATTTATGATACGGAATGTATGACTGGTGAGCTTTTGTATGAGTGTTCAATTGGTTACGATCTTTATAATTGTAATTTTTGTTGGCAGTGTGGGAGTACTAAGGATGCAGAATTTTGTGTAAGGGTTTTTAATTCCCATCATATGTTTGGTTGTGTTGGGGTAAATCATGGGAAATATATGATTTTGAATGAAAGTTATTCGGAAGGCATGTGGCGAAAGGAAATGAGAAAAATCAAAGAAGAACTCAAAAAAGCAGGCCAATATAATAATTGGTTGCCAGAAGTTTTAGAGTTGGATTGAGGGTTTAGGGGTTGAGGAGGGCTTCGATTTTGGTGGCGTTTTCACGCAAATGATGAAAGCGTTCTTGGGCAACAGTGGTGTAGTAATGGTGTTGGCGGAGAATTGGAATTTGGAGGCGTAAATAATGTTTCCAATCTTCATCAGTGGCTTGAGGGTTTATTTCTTTAAAATAATCTTTAGTTTTTGGGAAATAAATTTCCCAGGGGCTACCAAGATTGGCTAAGTCAGCGTCGCAGAGTAATTCACTTAAGAAATCACCGAATTCAGCGGATTGCTTGATGCCGTCTTCGCGGTGACGGATAAAAGTTGCTTCAATACCCCGGCGGGCTTGTTCAATTTCGTCTTCTTCGAATTCAGAGGCAATGTGCATTTGTTCAATTAGCCAGTCGGCGGATTGGTGTTCGTTTTCGCCTAAATAGTCGTCGGTTAGAGGATCGTGAGCTTGAATTAGGTCGTGGGCCGCGGCCATGAGTGTTAGTAGTTCAAGTTGGTCTTGGGGGAGCCCAGCGTCTTGAGCGAGTAAGTTTGCGGTTTCGATAACAAAGCCGGTGTGAACGCTGTTGTGGTATGGGAAGTCAGCGTAATGGGCTTGAATTACCTGAAGGGCGGTTTGTTGGATTTCTAAAATTGCTTTTTGGCGTTCGTTCATGTGTATTTTTTATCATTTTTGGGGAGCGGAGGGAAGGTAATAGCTTCCTTTTAAGGTTATTTTGTGCTATAATAACAGGATTAAATTCACATATTTATGGATATAAATATTATTCTAAAGCAAGTTGTTGAGCACCATGCGCCAGATCTTCATCTAAAAGTGGGGAAAGCGCCAGTTATTCGGCAACCAAATGGGGAACTTTATTCAACTGATAAAATTCCAGCTTTAACAGAAGAGGAAATTATAGAGGTGGCGAAGCATGTGGCCGGAGAAGATAAATTTAAGATTTTTGAAGAGCAGAAGGAAGTAGATTTTTCGTATGGGGCGCCGGATGTAGGTCGTTTTAGAGTGAATTTGTATCAGGATAAGGAGGGAATGGCCTTGGCTTTTCGATCGATTCCGAGTGAGCCGCCTTCTTTAGAGCAAATGGGATTACCACAAATTTTCGGAGATTTTGTGATGAAATCACGTGGTTTGGTTCTGGTAACTGGGCCAACCGGAAGTGGTAAATCTACGACTTTGGCAGCGATGATTGATTATGCCAATATCAATCGGAAGGCGCATATTATTACAATTGAAGATCCAATTGAGTTTATTCATAATTCAAAAAATGCTTTGATTACGCAGCGAGAAGTGAATTCACATACGAATTCATTTAGTACGGCTATTCGGTCGGCTTTACGGCAAGATCCAGATATTGTTTTGGTGGGGGAAATGCGAGATTTAGAGACTATTGCCGCAGCGATTACTTTGGCAGAGACTGGGCATTTGGTGTTGTCGACTTTGCATACTACCGATGCAGCTCAGACTGTGGATAGGATGATTGATGTTTTCCCAGCTTATCAGCAAGAACAGATTCGGGCGCAGCTTTCTGTGGGACTGCTTGGAGTGATTTCGCAAACTTTGGTGCCGCGAATTGACGGAGAAGGTCGTGCGGCTGCTTTTGAAGTTATGATAATGAACGATGCCATGCGAAATTGTGTTAAAGAAGGGCAGACTCATCAGATTTATTCTATGCTACAAATTGGTAAAAGTGAGGGGATGCAAACTTTGGATGATTCATTGGCAGATTTAGTGGCTAATGGTACAGTAAGTCCAGAGGCCGCTATGGCTAAAGCCCATGATGTAGAGGCTTTTAAACAGAAAATTTCCGCCCCCAATTCATCTAACCCATCTTCTTAAATGGCTAAGGATTTTCATTCTCAAATTGAAGATTTTTTTTCCGCTCTGGCTCCGGAAGAGCAGGAGAGGATTATTTCTGGGAAAGGTCTTTGGGAAAAGAAATATTTGGAAAGAGGGACACAGATTTTTGAGGAAGGAGAGCAGAGTTCAGAACTTTATTTGTTATTAAATGGACATATTGAGGTTGCGAAAAGGATTCGTAATGACCAGAAGAAAGTTTTGGCAATTTTGGATCCAGGATCGATTTTTGGAGAAGGATCTTTGTTATCTGAGAAGCCGAGAGCGGCATCGACAATAGCGATTGATGATTCTGAGGTTTTGGTGCTTAAAAAAACAGATTTTGAAAAACTTTTGGTGGAAAAACCAGAAGCCGCGAGTGCTTTATTGCTGGCTTTGTTTAAGGTAGTTAACCAAAGATTGCAGTGGGCTAATCAGGAGTTGGTGGCCATGTATGATCTTTCGAAAATGATGCATGATTTTAAAGGGAATATTGATAAATTATTAATGAGAGTGAGTAGTAAATTAGCTTTGGCCACGCAGGCTCCTAAGGGGGCGATTGCTTTGAAAAATCAGGTTACTGGGCACTTGGAAGTGAAAGTGACTTGGGGTGATTATTCGCTTTCAACACAGGAGTTGTTGGGAGTGGAAGATATTTTGGGAAGAGATCGTCGACATTTGGTAAATGATGGGCGAATGATTGCCGCAATTCGAGATCTTTATGGAGATTTTTGGGGAGCAATTATTATGGATGGAGTGGAGGAGTGGTTGCCTGGACCTCGGAAAATGGCCCGAACAACCGCCGAACAGTTAGGAATTGTGCTAGCGGATTATCACTTGAAAGAATCTGAAGTTGGACGTTCTAAATTAAAGCAGCAAAATGTGCAGTTTTAGGGTTTGGTGATTTTTGAATGATTTTTTCCTGGTCAACGGGGGAGGCTTTTGGTATCCTTATTTAGACAAAGTTTTACCTCCCTTTTATGGACGACATCACCTTGCCGCACGAAGAAAAAGACGATGATTCAATTTTGATTCGGGCCATGGACGATGATGATAAGGATATGGAGATTGATTTTGAGAAGACAGCGATTTCGGATGAAGATTTGGGAATTGAACCGCCAAAGAGTGTCAGTAATACCGTGACGGTTAATTTTGCGAAATTTGTGCAGTTAGTAGCGAATCATAGTTTTATTGATATTGTGGAAAAGAATGCGGAGGAAGAAGTAGTTATTTCTGGAAATTTATTGACTGACTTAGCTAATTCTCATGATAGGGGCAAGGAAAAACGCATGCCAATTATGTTTTTAGCAGGTTTAGTTTTAGGAATTATTTTAACTTATATTATTCTAAATTAGTATGGCGAAAAAAAAGACCAGACGGATTATGCTTAAGTTTTCGGGGGAAGTTTTGCGCGGGAAGGGCGATGATTCGGTTGATTTTGTGAAGTTAGAAAAATTGGCTAAGCAGGTGGTGGCAATTTCGAAAAAAATGGGAGTAGTAATGGTTATTGGTGGTGGAAATATTTGGCGATATCGGGATAATAAGGGTAAGGGAATTCCTAGAGTTGAATCAGACTTTATGGGAATGATGGCCACAGTTATGAATGGCGTGGCTGTGCAAGCGGTTTTGGAAAGATTAGGAGTGGAATGTCGAGTAATGTCAGCTTTGCCAGTGTCTGAAATTGCGGAACCATATGTACGACGTAAAGCTTTGGATCATTTGAAACACGGGCGAATTGTGATTTGCGCCGGCGGAACTGGCCGTCCGTTTTTTACAACCGACACGGCCGCGGCGCTCCGAGGACTTGAACTTGATTGTGATGTTTTGCTCAAAGCAACCAAGGTTGATGGGGTTTATGATAAAGATCCTGAGAAACATAAAAATGCTAAAAAATATAAAACCATTACTTTTGATGAAGTTATTAAGAAAAAATTGGCTTTTATGGATATAACTGCCTCAACATTGTGCCGGGAAGGTGGTTTAGAGGTAAGGGTGTTTGATTTAATGAAAAAAGGAAACTTAGCTGCGGCAGCAGCTGGGAAGAAAGTAGGGACTTGCGTTCATAATTAATCTTTAACTTTTTTAAAAATGAGTACGGATCCATTTATTCAAGCGGCTGTTTCTGATTTTGAAAAAGCCCTTAATCATATGAATGATGAGTTTTCTCGATTACAGATTGGGAGAGCAAATCCAAGTTTAATTGAGCATATTTCGGTAGAGGCATATGGCTCACAACAGCCACTTAAAAACATGGCGAATATTAGTGTGCCAGATCCAAAAACATTACAAATCCAGCCTTGGGATAAATCTGTGATGAGAGATATTGAAAAAGCGATTCAAACTGCGGGGTTGGGATTAAATCCAGTTAATAATGGAGTGGCAATTTTGTTGACAATTCCGCCATTAACAGAAGAAAGAAGAAAAGATATTGTGAAAATTGTGCATCAATTAGCCGAGGAAGCCAGGATTTCTATCCGAAATGCGCGACAAACTGCTCATTCTAAATTTAAACAAATGTCGCAGGACAAAGAAATTACCGAAGATGATGCGACTGGAGCTCAGAAACGTTTACAAGAAAAAGTTGATGATTATAATAGCAAAGTTGCGGAAGCCTCTAAGTCAAAAGAAGAAGCGGTAATGACAGTTTAATGTGGCGCGATTAATGGCGCTTGTTTTGTGAATTTTTTAATAACTCCTTATGCAATTACTTCTTACTATCCTGGTGTTTATTTTGATTTTTTCTGTGCTTATTTTGGTGCATGAATTTGGCCACTTTTTTGTGGCGCGGCGGAACGGGATCAAGGTAGAAGAATTTGGCTTTGGATTGCCGCCGCGACTCTGGGGCAAAAAGCACGGCGAAACGATTTATTCCATTAACTGGATCCCCTTTGGGGGATTTGTGCGGATGTTAGGGGAGGATCCTCGTGATAAAAAGGCATCTAAAAGTCCACGATCTTTTATGCGCAAAACTAAATGGCAACGGACCAAGGTGGTTTGTGCCGGTGTTTTAATGAACTTTTTATTGGCTTGGGTGCTTTTGACTGTGGGTTTTATTATGGGAATGCAGCCTTTAATGGTAAATGGTGATGATTTTATGGGGTTTATTAGGGATGGGCGCATTGAATTAACACCTGGTCTTTACGTCGATTCAGTCGAAGAATGGTCTTGGGCTGAAAATCTGGGTTTTGTGAAAGGAGATCAGATTGAAACGATAAATGGAGAGTCAATTCGTGATTTGGCGCAGGTTTATTCAATTATTGGCTCTGATGAGACTTTTACTTTAAATGGTTTGGAATTTGATCCAAATGTGGAAGGAACAACAGTGGGTTTAAGTTTTAATGTTTTTGAGATGCCGCGGGTAACTGTGGGCGAGGTCGAAACTTGGGGCGTGCAACCTGGTGATGTGATTTTGACATTAAATGATCAACAGATTTTTTATGCGGAAGAATTAGGTGAATTGTTAGCTTCTACTAGTGATTCAGAATGGATTTTTGAAGTTTTTAGGAATGGAGAAGTGAAAACTGTCACACTTGAGATGCCACATAGTAATAGGGCGATGATTTCCCAAGTCTTTTTTGGAACTCCGGCCGAGGAAGCTGGATTGCAGGCGGGAGATTTAATAATTAGTGTAAATGAAGAAACAGTTTGGACTCCAGAGCAAGCAGTAACGGTAGTTAAAGAAAGTGAATTGGATACAGTTATTTATAGGATTAGGCGTGATAGCGTTAATATTGATTACGAGATGGAACGTGGGGAAGATGGACTAATTGGGGTGCTTTTAGGTTTGTATTATGATTCAGATAACGAGGTTCTTTCTTATTATGATGGGCTTTTGATGTCTTCGGTGACCGAAATTCAGGATGTTCAATATGCGTGGCACCAGGCTCCAATTGAGGCTTTTTCGGAGATGAAGAGAATTTCAGCTTATACCGCGGTTATGGTCGGGCAGTTATTTGGAGATATTTTTACGACAGCTTCAGTGCCAGAAGGAGTGGCTGGTCCAGTGGGAATTGCGCAAATGACAGGTTTGTATGTTCAGGAAGGTTTTGCCGCTATTATCCGATTTGTGGCGCTTTTATCGCTTAGTTTAGGAGTAATTAATATTTTCCCATTCCCGGCTTTGGATGGTGGGCGAATGGCTTTTATTATTGTGGAAGCAGTACGTGGTAAACCAGTTGATGCCAAAGTGGAAGGGATGATTCATTCTCTAGGATTTTTATTCCTGATAATAGTAATTTTTATGGTTACTTTTCAGGATATTGCGCGGTTGTTTTAGAGGGTAAAAATAGGTGTTTAAGGGTTGTGGCTTGGGGCTTTTTGTGGTATAATTAAGGGAAATAAAAATAAAATCTTAGTATGGTTGAACAAATGAAACCTGATGATGGTGTTGAGAAAAATACTAATAAAAAAACTCGTGTTACGGGGAAAGTTACTGTGATGCGTATAGAATCTAGGCCACTTCCTGGTTCAGAAGAGGCTGAGCTTCAGGCTGAAAGAGAGGAAGAGGAGCAAATGGACAAAGATTTGGAAGTTCGCCGAAAGGCCCAAAAATTTTTGGAGGGTTATGTTGAAGATTATGGTTTGGAGGCTGTTAAAGTTTTATGGAATAGTAGTATTCCAGGGACGCCAGCTGAGGGTTACGAAAATGTTTGGTTTTCAGTGGCCATGGCGGGACGTATTGATAGCCGATGGGTGATAATTCAGTTTGTGGGTACTAATAATGATGCGGGGCGAGATGCACCGAAAATAAACGAGTGGTTGGTTCCTGAGGCTGTAGTTAGGTTCGGTTTGGAAGAAAGTATAACAATTAGGAGTTTAGAAAATCCGGGATTATGTGACCGGATTGTTTTGGCAGATTATGTGGAAGATGTAGAAATTGCAGCGGCACGGCGACGGGCTGAAGAAAGAAAAGCAGAGAGAGCAGAAATAGCGACTTATTTTATTCCTCGTAACCTTGATGAGCAAGAAGAACAACGGGCCGTGGCAGATTTGGATGAGGATCTAGATTCAGATATTTAATAAATTTTAAAAATTAAAACAAAAAAATCATGTTTAAAAATAATCGTTTAGTCTCAATATCTACGGCTAATAGGCCGTCTCGTCAGGAATCTTTTGACCAAGATCAAGGCTCTGAAGTGGGGATGGAAGCTTCAACTGAAGTTAGTGAAGAAGAGGCGCAAAGACAGGTTTTGGAGAGCTATGCGAGTTTGTTGGATTTAGATCAATCTGGGATAGAAGAATCGGAACTAGAAGAAGATAGAGATAAAAATCGAGTAAAGGGGACTTTAGGTGAAAGTTCTAAATATCCAGGGGCAACGGTAAAGATGAGTATGGATGGGGTAAATATCTTAGTTTTAGAATTAGAGTTAGATTCTAATAGTGAAGGGTCTATGCAAATTCATTTAAAAAACTTTGATATTCCACAGGGTATGAATTTTGCTGAATTTGTAGATTTAGTGGGGGATTATGGAAATAGTGATGGTTTTTCTCCACGTAATACTTTGAATGGCATACATCCAATCGATGTTTTTAACTGGCAACGTGGGAATGAAGCTAAAGATAGAGTTTTGAAGGCAAGTGAATTAGTTACGAATAACTCCTCACTAGATGTTCATACACAGGTAATTGGAAATTTAGAAACACCACCTCCTGATGTAGACTCAAGAGATCTTAGAAGGGATTTTGAAGGTTCAGTGACTCTTTATGAGGTTGCTGTGACAGGCGTTGATTCAGTAACAGTGTCTTATAGGACAGATGCTGAGGCTTATAGATTTAAATTAGTTGATAAAAATAAAGGAGATGTACAAGGCGAAGTAATTTTCCCTAGAAATTTTGATCCGGGAGATGTGACTTTGGAAGAATTGTTGGCCATGGCTGCCCAATATTTTGGTCGTGAAAAGGAAGAGAAAGAGCCAACAGAAGAGGTTAGTGCTCAACAAGTAATTGAGTGGCACGAATCCCAAAATCTTCCTGAATTACCTAATTAAATAAATTAATAAAATTTAAAACAAAAAAACCATGTTTAAAAATAATCGTTTAATATTTCAACAGAGTGCGCCGGCCGAAGGAGCGTCTGAGGCTCCGGAGTTAACTCCAGAGCAAAAAATACTACGAATGGCGGTTTGGGCTGGGATAGAGGAGCCAACTTTTGAAGAGGGGCCAGATGGTGGTTACGTTCAAGGTATTCTTCCTAATAAAATGATTCTAACAATAAGCTATGATGCTGATAAAGAAAATTTTAATTTAATGCGGAATGATTCAGAAGGGATAATTGATTTTCCTGAGAACTATGATCCCGGAATGACTTTTGAAAAGTTTTTAAATTTAGTTGACCGTTATTTTGTGGCTTTCCCAGTCATGTATGGAAGTGCTGAGGAAATTATAGAATGGAGTAAAGATCCTCATACGCCTAAATCGCGATTGCAAACTTATGCGAGGTTGGCAGGGTTTCAAAATATTGAACAAGGTGAAAATTCTATTGGAGGAACTTTTTTTGGGGGGTCTGGGGAAATAAGATATGATTCCACGACTGGTTATATGGAAGTTCGCATTGATGGATTAGGAGGTTTTAGTTTCCCTGTAGAGGGTTTTGAACCAGGTATGACTTTTGAAGAGTTTATGAACGTAGCCATAGATTATTTTAATTATAAGAAAGAAGAAATGTCTGTTGGTATTCATTGGATTGATATTTATTGGGAAAAAATTCTAGAATGGCACCAGGGTCGTTCATAATTCCCCTTGTTAATAAGCTTTAGTGTCATTATGATAGAAGCCCAATTTTTGGACCTCCTTTATGTCTGATACTACTCATCGTGATTTTTGGATAGAGGTTTTGAAAGCTCTTGAGCCAAACCTTAAACGTTCTGATTTCTTAACGTGGTTTCAGCATACAACAGTACTGAATAAAGAGAAGAATGTAGTAACTGTCGGGTTTCCAGTGGTGCTTTCGCGTGATTGGGCAGCGAATAAATATAAAAAAGAATTATTGTCGGCAGCGCAGTCAGTTGATCCAGAGATTAAAGAAATTTTGTATGAAGTAGATGGGAAATTAGGGCAAGGAGATGATGCTCGAAGTATTGATGTGAATAAAGTTTCGGAGCCAATAAAAAAAGTGCGTAAAATGCCCGGGAAAGAGGAGTATATGATTAATACGGATGGAGTTCGAAGCAAAACTTTGAATCCTAAATATACGTTAGAAAGTTATGTGATTGGGCCAGAGAACAGGTTGGCACACGCGGCTTGTATGGCGATTGCGAAAAAGCCGGGTCAGGCTTATAACCCTTTGTTTGTGTATGGGGGAGTTGGATTGGGAAAAACTCACCTTTTGCAGGCTACGGGTAATGCGATTATTAAACACAATCCTCGAGCAATAGTGGCTTATATGACTTCCGAGAAATTTATGAATGAGATTGTGGATGCTATTCGAAATCAAAAGGCTAAATCATTCAAAACTAAGTATCGTAATGTGGATTGTTTGATTATTGATGATATTCAGTTTTTGGCGCACAAAGAGCGAACTCAAGAGGAGTTTTTTCATACTTTTAATGAGCTTTATGATGCTAATAAGCAGATTATTTTGAGTGCGGATCGGCCACCAAAGGAATTGCGTGATATTAAAGATCGTTTGATTAGCAGGTTTGAAATGGGAATGATTGTGGATGTGCAGTTCCCGGATTATGAGACGAGATTGGCTATTTTGCATGCTAAATGTCGGGAGTATCAGGTGCTTTTACCAGCGGATGTTTTGGAATTTATGGCTTACAATGTGCACCATAGTATTCGGGAATTAGAAGGAGTGTTGATGCAGGCTGTGGCTCAATATGAATTAGAACAATCAACTCCAACGATTCGGTCGGTGGCTAAGATTATGAAGAAGTTGAATCGTGGTGGTGAATTTGCAGTGTTGGATGATGGGCGTGAACATAAATCTTTGGCCAAAACAGCGGATGATGTGATTGATATTGTGGCGGATTATTTTAAACTTACAAAAAGCGACATAACAGGTTCAGTTCGTAAAAAAGAGGTGTTGGTTCCACGTCAAATTTGTATGTATTTGATTCGAAAGGAACTTCGGGCTTCGTTTGAACAAATTGGCGAAGAGTTTGGCCGCAATCATACGACTGTAATGCACGCCGTAGATAAGATTGTAAAGATGATGCGCAAAGATCAGCGGTTGATAAGAGATGTAAATGCTCTTAAACAGGAGATGGGCCTTTAGGTTTGGGGGAGAAGAGCTGGGATGGTAGTTTTTCGAAAACGTAACGCGAAGCGAGAAGGGTTCTTTTTGGATCATGTATCCAAAAAGGTTCCTTCCAGTTAAGAAAAATTAGCCAGCCAGCTCTTCTAAGTCTTCTTTTTCCTTTACACAAGCCCAAAAATCTACTATTTTACATACCACTTTGTAACCTATTTACTATGTCTAGACGTCGACGTCCGCATCTTCGCCGTCAAAAACGATTCATGGAATTCCTATGGCCGTTTCTTTTGATTATTTTAGGCGGGATTATTTTGATTTTGGTTGTTCAATTTGTTTGGGCTTTAATAGATCAGAAAGAGACAGAACTTAAGAATAAAATTAATTTTGATTTAACCGAGGGAGGAGCTGAGATTTTGCCTTGGGGTCAGGCTGAATGGACCAAAGCTTATGATGATCAGCTGGTGTTAGAGGGCGACATGTTAGCTATGGAACGGGAAAGTCGTGGGACACTGGAGTTTTATAATGGAACTCACGTGCGAATGGATGAAGTAACAAAGGTGAATATTGAAGAAATTGAAACAGGGAGTGATTTGGATGAGATTGAAATGTCGCTTCGAACCGGGAGTGTTTGGTTAAATGTAGAAGATTCTTCTGACGATGCGCTTCGAATGGTGGTTTTGACTGATAATTTACGGGTGACTTCTTATGGGACAATTTTTGAGGTAGCTATTACTGATCGGGAAATTGTGCGTGTAATGGAAGGGGAGGTTTTGGTGGAAGTTTTGGAACAAAATTCGGATCGAGAAGTAGTGTTAGAACAGATTAAAGTTGGAGTTGGACAGGAAATTGAAGTTACGTCGGCAGATATGGCAACAATGATGGCTAGGCAGCCAGTTTCTTTGTTAGCAGCTCTTTCGGATGATTGGAAGGAAACGCACTGGTATGAATGGAATGTTTCTGAAGATGAGCAGATGTTAGCAGTTGTAGTAGAAGAGGATGATTCAAATAGTGCAGAAACAATTGGGACGTTTGACGTAGTAGAGACTGAGGAGGAAATTGTGGAGGAGGAGGTTGAAGAAGCTGAAGAGGAAGTGGAGGTGGATTTAACCCCACCAACTGTGGCAGTAACAATCCCAGTGGCTAGTCCATATATTTTGACTGAGGAGGATTCTTTGCCTTATTCATTACACGGGACCGTATCTGAAAATGCGGTGAAAGTAACGGTTACTAGTTATGATGCAGCCGGAAGTGGTTTTTCTTATGAATTGCAGCATTATCAGGCTGGTGATTTGTCTTGGCGCTATGGTTTGGCCGCTGATTATGGGAATTTAAGAGAAGGTCGCAATATGTTTACAGTTGTGGCAGAGAATGGTTCTGGTGTAGAAAGTGAGTCCTTACAAGTGATTGTTGAAGTGCCAGAAGGATTTTTGGATGTAGAAGAAGAGGAGACAACAGAAATTGATGAGTCAACGGACGAAGCTGAAGCGGAGACTGAAGAGGAAGTTGTGGCGGAAGAAGAAACAGTTGAAGAAACAGTTTCAGATGCGCCTTTAACTGCTCCAGCGGTAACTAGTTTAAATGGGGACTTTTTGGATGGAACTTATTCAACTAGTGCGGTTTCGGTTTTAGTTTTGGGGACGGTAAGCACAAGTGCGGCGTCAGTTTATGTGAATGATTTTCAGTTAACTAAGTTTGTGGCTGGGAGCGGGGAATGGAGTTATTATTGCGAGGATCAACACTTAAATTATGATGTGGGGACTAATACTTATGTTGTTTATGCCGAAGATGTAGACGGTAATGTAAGTGATAGTTTTACGTTTGAAATTTATAGGGTTGCTCCGTAGATTTTTTGTGTTACAATTTGTGCGTTCCCACCCCTAAAAATTGTTTTGTTGAGTGAAATTTCCGAAAGAATTGTTGATGAGCGGCAAGCTTCCAAAGAATTAATTGAGACTATTCGAGCTGAGAATGGAGCAATAGGTGTAAGTGAGATTCTTTATGAGGTAACTTTAAATATGAGAGATAGATTGGCTCTTGCTGAAAGGACTTTGCGAGAAGTTTTGGGTTAGTGTTTTAGAACAAATAAGGGAAGATCCTTTTTCGATAAACGGGTTAAAAATGATCTCTGAGGAGGCAAAGGATGAATTAATTAAGTTAGCTAAAGAGCGTAAGTTGCCTTTGGCTGGATTTAGTAGGTATATGGATTTGTCACGAACTCAAATGAATTATTTACAAGCTAAGAAAGTTTTTTCTATGAATAGAGAGCAATGGGCGTTATATGAAAAGTTGTTAGTATTATTAAAGAAAAAGGGTTCTAAAATTGAATTACCTCCGGTGCAGGATCGGCCAGGGGGAAATGAAGGGCATGATTGGGAAGTTGAAAGAAAAAGCGTTTTAGTTGATCCGGCTTTAATACCTAGTACAGATCAAAGTCCTTGGGGGTGGGGAGGAGTTAGAAGTAGTTCTGGAATGCGATGGGTTTCTTGTATGGGACCTAGGTTGTCGGATGAAGAAAACGGTAATGATTATCAGTAGATAATTTAGACTTGACTTTAGTTTTTGGATAGCTATAGTGTACTTATATAACAGTACACTTTTAATTATGAATAAAGAACATTTAGATGAGTTGTTTGAATTATTCCCAGGGCTTAAGACCGTGGGGGAGGCAGAATCGTTTTTGCGAGATATTTTAACTCCTCATGAACTAGAGCAAGTGGCTGAGCGTTGGCAGATTGTAAAGTTGCTTTCAGAGGGTAAATCTCAGCGTAAAGTAAAGGAAGAACTGGGTGTTAG
>Ga0233428_1000485_pt1 | contig 54263 bp, 52 predicted proteins | sample SI_118_April2016_4_FD_179890 | JGI IMG/M metagenome (GOLD analysis project Ga0233428, IMG submission 179890) | Seawater microbial communities from Saanich Inlet, British Columbia, Canada - SI_118_April2016_120_MG | ecosystem: Environmental > Aquatic > Marine > Inlet | place: Canada: British... | reverse complement strand
CGCTGGTTATTGGCCCTGCCTTCGGGCAGTTGCCTTTTCAGTTGGTTCATTAACTGTAGAACCAGAGCACTCTCCAGTGTAATCAGACAGAGGTAGTGAATTGGCTTTTCCACTTTCTGTTCTGCCCAGTGGTAGAGAAAGGTGTCCCGATATTTATGTACCAGATCACTCACCAGTTCGGTTGAACGCACTTTTTTGGCAAAAGCAGCTATTTGTTCTGGTGTGCTGTCTGGGTGACTCGGATCTTTTACCTCAATGAAAAGCCATACATCTTCCTGTTCAATGACCAAGTCTACCCCTTTCATACAGTGTGATAGGCCGTGGTAATGTGTAGAGGTTTGATCCTGCTCATCAAACTTATATCCGCTCAACGCGCCATTAAAGGTAAAGCTCAGATTACCCTCACTGATCTCCATAGCCGTCACTCCACCATTGTCCGGTCGATTTCCCGATTGACCAAATCAGAGAAGGTCTCATCAATTGTGTTCGGGCTGATTGCCAGATATTGATCCGTTGAATCTACTACAATCTTGTTCTCCTCATCACTGTGTGAGAATGCGTGATAACGTACTTGATCCTGGCTTTCAGTCTGAAGGTCAAACTCTTTGAGAATAACGTAATCATGGGTAGACAGAAATATCTGTACACCTAACCGCTGCAGTTCAATCAGGATAGCTACTACGGTTTTCATTAATCTCGGGTTGAGATTGGTTTCAGGTTCATCCCAACAGAGAACAGCCCCCTGCAGAAGAGTACCGTTTTGGATCAATACCCAGAGTAGCGCCAGTTTACGTATCCCCTCTGCAAGCAGGGTGAATTCCAGTTCACCCTGCCGGTTCTTTAGAAAGAACTCTTCATTTTTTGTGATCACCTTGCCATCCATCGCATCTTGCAAGATTTTCAGGATTTTCTTCCGCTTTGCATCGGTTGGACCTTTCAAGGTACCCAGAAATACTCTATCGATGATATCTGCATAGACCTCCTCAAAATGAATGTGGCGCTGCGAGTAGAGTGAGCGGAAGCCAGGGGCATTTGCCATCATATCCTTGACCGGAATATAGACCGCCTGAAGTTCCTCTTCCATCCATCGCCTATAAGAGCCCGAAGGTTTAACGCCATCAGCTGTTTTTGTATGGTTTGAGAGGGTGATCCTGGTCTTGATTGAATCACCTTCAGGAAGCGTCCTTTTCCACTCCACATAACCTTTTGAGCTAACGGATGAGCGTTTTACCAGCCGTCCAATCTGCTCTTTGGAGGGTAGAAAGACCTTGTTTATTTTTTCAGTCAGGCTCTTTTGGCTACGGGTGATATCACTCGCTGCATAAATCAGCTTGAGAATATGGGTTTTTCCTGTCCCATTGGCTCCTACAAAAATATTGATACCGGGAGAGAAGATCATCTCTAAATCTTCAAAGGCGGTGAATTTCTCTAATTTTATCGACTGATACACTTCCCTCTCCCTCTATTCATTGAATTCTCACCCGCTCACCCGCCTCAATAGCCAGAGTTAACCGCTCTTTTAGCTGCTGGAGGTATTGCTCCACCTCTTCTTGGGTCTCAATCATCAGGACACCTTCACCAGCCACTGTTGCTGGTCGAATTGTGGTGATCTTTTTCGCAGCTGGTGCCGCTGGCTCTTTGTTGTCTGATGGCGAACTGTTTGAGTGGCTCTGAGACCGTTGTTGCTTGATATAGAGGTTGATTGCCTCATAGGCCTGCTCTTCCTGATCTTTAGATTCTGACTGGTCTGTGAGCACTTGATAGATCGCAACCGTCTCCCCAATCCTTCTGATGCTCTCCTGCAACGGTCTTAACGTACTGTTCCTGAGACCGTCGGGCGCTTTCACTACATCGAGCTCTTGGGTAACCTGTCTGATCCGTTCATCGATCTTTTCCACTGCATGGCTGCGCTTTTCGTCCAGTAGCCGGTTATTGATCTCACGCAGCTGTTCAATCAACCCATTGACCTGACGAATCTGCCCGTATGGGGTCTCACTATTGTAGATAGATTTGAGCTGATTCAGAGCATCCTGAGCCTCTACATCTTTTTCAAGGATACCTTGGTTGATAGAGAACTCCTGCTTCAGCGCCTGCTCCAATGATTTCCATGTACTGAACTGTTTATTGTAGAAGTCATCGAGATCTTCAAAGTCCTCTACAAAATTATTCAGCGCACTCGCACTATCGATCAACTTCTGAATCAGGTTATAGCTGTTTCCCTGCCCCAGTAGCTCTTCTACCAACGCTATACCGGTACCTATCGCATGTTTCCCTGGATAGTGCCCGGTCTCTGACTTGCTATTAAAATCATTGAGGGCCTGCTGCCAGCACCCCAACTCATACCTGAGCAGCGCCTCCAGCTCTTTCTCACTACTTCCTGGAACCGTCTTGTTGAAGAGCTGCTTGGTGAGTTTGATTGCACGATTGAGCTGATCATCCCCAATCTGTTTACGCTTTTTGACCCGTATCTCGCTGCGCTTTCTGGTACTGGTTAGAGGCTCATACGCTTGATCTAGTGCGAGCACACTTTTTTGATAGGTGATCTCCAACTTCCCCGCAATACCTAACCTTGCAAGGAGTAGAAGAATCTCACTGTCAGGCCACCCATAAGGGCGCTTGCTGAAGTGCTGAATCAAATCTCGCACAAACACGGCCTGGTTAAGCTCTGTCTTCATGGTGACGAAGTTATCAACCTCTCTGACCGCTTCTAGATTCACCCCTTCACCATTGAGGTCTAACCCAGTCTGGGCGAGGTCGTCTGCACTGAGCACAGCACGCAGCTCATGCAGCACTTCACCAGGGGTTGCCTTAAGCAGTTTAAGTTTGGAGAAGCTATTTTCGATAACATATTTGAAACAGGTCTCCATCATCGTGGACGGGGCACCACTCTTGGGGGTGTGTACATCCCCGATAACAGAGAAATTGGCCTCTTGAAAGAGCTCATCAAAACCATGACGAAGCCGCTTCTTACGCTCTGCATTCTCGTTGGCCTTCTCTCTTAGCAGGCTCTCCTGTTCAGGGCGTTGACCACTATTGAGATTTAAAAAACGCGCTGTCTTTACATAGGTGGCCAACTCGTCCCATAGCTTGGGTTCGTCGGCCAATTTGATGACAACCGCTCCATCGCCTTCCCTGCTCATCTCTTTACATTTTGTATCACTGTACTCCGCAAAGTTGATATCAATAGGCGAGATCACTTTGACCACCAGATCTTCCAATACAGAGCCATCTCTAGGGTGGCCATTACAGAAACGGCTTACTTTGAAGTCTTGCTGGTTTCCTGGGTAGCGGTACTTGTTGTTTCTTACCAAGATGTCATCAAAGATGATATTGGAGAGCTCTTTGGTCTGCTCTGACCCCTCGACATCGATATTGCGAATCTCGTTCTCGATCTCTTTCTCTTCATTAGTGAGAAAGACATATTCATCCCCATTTCTGGCGATCAACATCTCTTGTTCAAGCCTATTAAGGCTCTGTTCAATCTCTTTCTTCAGGGCAATTTTATCGGTGCCGATTCGATCAACCGCTAGAGTGACTAAATTATCAAGGGTGCTTTTCAGAACATCAACATAACGGATCAGGAAGAGTGTTTTGAGGATGTTGGTGTCAAACTCAGTCAATTTTTTAAGATCACAGGCATTATCAATAGTCCGTTTTACTGCAGGTTCCAGGAACCCCTCTATCGGCAGGTAGAAGCAGTGCATGGGCACCAACACCCCTACCTCATGTCCCTTAATCTGTTTTGCCGCACTCTGGAATGCGTCAAGCAGGGAGCGCTCCCCCATGGCTAGGTGCTTACCTGTCGCCCCTTTAGTACGGATAGACTCAAACACCTTTTGCAGGAGTGGATAGTGGTACGGTACAAAGGGATAGTTATCAACAAAGGAGATGCTATCTTCGTAGTTCTCCAGCTCTGCTGTGGTGGTTTTGTCAAAGCTAAGTTGGTTACGGAGGATATCCCCCTTATCTGCATAGAATGTGTTGAGGCGTTCTCTGGCGGGCTCAGTCTTATCGAGCAGTCTTTTCTGAATAACCTCACTTGTATTGGAGCTAGAGAGTGAGATACGGGTGTAGAAACGTCCCTGAATCTTGGAGAAGTCATTTGAGTCTCCCGCACTCTTCATCCCACCCAGTACCGCATCAATATCCGCTTGAGAAGTGACAATCACCCAAGCTTTGCCCTTGCAGACAGTTCCCAGCTCTTCCGTGATGGTCTGCAATTTGAGCATCATCTGGGTGTTCTTTCCAATGAACTGACCTACCTCATCCACCAAGAAGATGATATTGTGATTGCCTTTGCTTTCGATGTAGTCATTGACCCAGTTGGCAAAGTTCTTGATATTGAGCTGGAAGTTGTCCTCTAGGTTCTCAACGGTTTGGCGACTGGATTCTTCACTTTGACCGGTTGCCTCTGAAAATGCAGTAATGATCTCATCTTGGCAGAACTCCCATGCATCACGCTCTTCTTCCCAGCTAGAGCCATTTTCTCGTTGGAATACCTCTTTGAAGCGACCATAGTTATCCTTTTTATCGAGTATGCGCTCCATATGGGCGATATGAGCGTGGTCTGAGCAGTAACCGAGTCGCTCGTTGAAGACCTTGATAAACACCTTGAGTATGGCATCTTCTCGATCATCGGTATTGGCCCGAGAATCGATATTGAAAAGCATTACATCTGTGCTCTGATTGGCTGCAACATGAATATCACCCAGCAGCATCTTGTCAGTTACCTTGTCCTCAAAGAAGCGGTAAGCTGTTTTGGCCTCATTTTTATCTGTAGCTTCCAAGTTTTCCAAGAGGTAGGAGAGGATCTTGATGAAGTGAGATTTACCTGAACCAAAGAATCCGGAAACCCACACCCCTACCTTGCCCGCAATAGAGGGGTCATTGGGGTTATGAATGGCAGAAACATAGTTTTCGAGAAAGTGGCGAAAGTGCCGATCCAGCTCTTTAGTAACGACATACTCATCCAACTCTGTATAGATTACATGGCTGTCTAACTGCTCTGCTTTAACAACACCATTGATGTCACGTACCAGCGGTTTTTCGAATAACTCTTCAACGATCATACTTGTTTTTCCTCATCCGGCACTAAATCAAAGGCACGGTAGTAGTTGCTGGACTCTATAATTCCGAATGTTTTCAATTCTGTCCCTGAGTAGGTGCCTGGATAGAAGAGCACCATGGGCAGTCCTCCTAACCTGGAGTGGAGTGCATTGAGGATGGAGTGACCTCGTAACAGGGGCCAAGCGCTACCCAGGCCACTAATCAGAACAAACTGCCGGTCTTGCTTCTGAATCTTGCTACTAATAAAGTCCGCAACCTTTTCCTGATCCAGAGGGGCTTTTAGTGCTTTTTTCAGCCCTGCTGCCCCTTTCTTCTTTTCCAGCTGGTATGACTTCTCTAACAAGTTTCGTGATTCCAGTATCTCAATCAAACAGTGAAAGAGGTTGATATGGATGAACTCCATCTTCTTCCTCTTCAATCTATTCTCCAAATCTTCAATATAGCTTCTGACTTCCAACTCTAATTCAGCGGGATAGTCAAAAATCCAGAATGGCAACTCGCCACCAAGCCGCTCTCTATTGAGAAAACGGTTACTCTCAATGATAGACTGGACCTTCTCCAAGCGTTGTTGGAGGTTGTACTCTGCTTTGCTCACACTTTGCACTCCATCAGTGAGATCCACTCTGAACGGTTAAGTTTCACCAACCATTGGCGAGTTTCAGGTAGTAGGTAAACAGTCTGTAGCTTCTTACTGCGCCCAGAATTCAAGTATCCGGCATCTGACAGTATGGTAAATAGGTTGTTACCTGCCAGATTGACCGTTTTCTCAGTCAGCTCAGATAACCCTGTAATATTGCGAGATCGCCCTTCATAGAACTCTAACCACTTGGTCTTATCAAGCACTTTTTGATATTGCCGTACCGCATCAAGTAATACAGTTTTCATGAAATCCTCAAGAACTGGGGATCGGATCATAGACGCGACCATCAGAAGCTGGCGGAGCAATTGGTCATCTGCCCCCGCAAGAGACTGTAGAAACTCTTCACCCAGCGTCTCTACTCTTTTTCTCAGGAGGTTGGCGATACGGATAGAAGACTCTGATGATTTCTTTTGCAAGATATTATTTTTAGCAACCTCGCTATTCCATAGTGCTGACGTAGGCTTTTGAAGCAATAGCTCAGCAATCAGCCTGCTCTCTCGCGGTAGTAGCGCACGGGCCGAGGTGATATCACCTAGGTATTGTTTACGATCCAATGGTTATTTTATGAAATAAGTTATAAGAGAGAGACGGTTCGCATTAAGTGCAGCGTAGGTTTAACTGCTCCACCACTTTTAGAGACAAAATAATCTTCGCTGAAAGGCCGCTGTTCACTTACGAGAATCTGCTTTAGCTGGTGAGACTTCTCCCCTCCCAAGATCACTAACATCTCCTCACCCCCTAAACGCCCCGTAACCGTAAGCGCTGTTTTAGTAACACAAGCCTCATCCGCTGCTTTAGCCAGTAGATACAGTGGCTCCGAACATGCATCATTTTCCAGTAGTTTTTTGCGCTCCTTTCTGAACAGAGGCAAATCATACTTCTTTATGTCTGCAGATAGTTTCAGTGTAAGTCGTTCTTTTTTTTGAGGCATAATCAATAGCCCTAAGTGTTAATTTCAGAGATTGTATCAACAAGAACTACGATCATGTGTAACGATATGTTGCAGAGTCACTTGCCTCTGATCCTCTGTGCTCACAAGGCGAAATTCCAAGCGATGATATCTCGTAATAGCAGCAAAATTCCTTTCTTCGTTCCACTCTGGGGCGTGAGAACGAGGAAGTTCCGAATAGGGGGTTACATTTGTGTAAAGTCAGCCTTCACTGCCCGTATCATTAAACTCAACCGGCAGTACCACCGTAAACTGGGCTCCAAGACCCAACCCCTCACTATCCACTGACAGGGAGCCATCCAGGCTCTGAACAAACAGTGCCATCGAGTGAAGCCCTTGCCCGGTCCCCGACTCTTTGGTCGTTACACCTCGGGTAAACAGCTTTTGCAGAACCTTTTCAGAGATGCCTACGCCATTATCACTGACTTGAATGGTGAACTGCTCACCTCTTTCCATTGTCTCAATGCTCAGGTGTACCTCTCCATCCATTGGCCCCGATTTCTCCATCTTTTCACCAATCGCTTCACAACTATTTTTGATCAGGTTTGCCAACATCTGCTGGAACGGGCTTTTGGGCAAGGTCACTAGTTCAGGGGCTGATTCGATGTTGAGGTGAATGGTGGTGTTATATTTTTCCAACACATTTTCCATCAACTGAACCACGTCAGCCAAGGCCTCATTGATTTCAAAGCGGCTGAGCCAGACCCCTCCTTGCACCACCTTTCTCTGCGCCTCAATAATCCCTTCAATATGGGAGAAGGTAGAAACCTGTTTCTTGATCGTCTGCTCTCCATAATGGACAAACTGTTCCAGTGTTTTTGCCAATTTCTCCAGCCTACCCCCCTCTCCATTGGGTAGTGGTTCTGATTGACTCAACTTGTGCAGATATTGGGTCACACGCAACAGTCCATGAATTCGCTTCTGAACCTCCACTGCCTGATGCTCTGCCCCCATGATGGTATTGCCGATATTGTGCAGAATAGAGGAGCTGATCTCTTCGACTCCCCCCTCATAAGCTTGTCGTTCACGCTCTTTTCTGTATTCCAACTGCTCTGTAACATCAATACGTACCGCCAGGTAGCCTGTTTTATTACCTTCCACATTAAACATTGGGGAGATTGAACTATCGCTCCAGAACAGCTCCCCCTTTTTATTGCGGTTACAGATCTCTCCATGCCATACCTGATTGGACGATATCACCCTCCAAAACTCTGCCCAGAATGATTTTGGATGGTACCCCGAATTTAAAAGCGAATGCTTCTGCCCAATCACCTCCTGCTGTTGATAGCCCGTAGTCTCCAGGTAGAGTGAGTTGGCATATCGAATCACACCATCAACACCGGATATCGTCACCATCATCATCTGGTCTATAGCGCTCTGATAGCTTTGAATATCGGCATAGAGTTGCTTCACCAGACTGATATCACGCAACGACCAGACTTGCCCCAGAGATTCACCCTCTTCACCGACAAGCTCTGAAGTAGAGAGCAATACCGGCACCAGTGCATCCTGATCATTTATAACCCACTGCTCTTCTTCATAGGGAAACCCATCTGCTACATCACGTTTGAGCTGATAGAACAGATCATTGACCGGTTGATGCAATATTTTCCTGGTCGCCCCAAACAGTCCCAAAGCGGCCTGATTGTAGCGCCCGACTCTATTTTCCAGATCAACAACCAGTAGCGGGTCTGCCGCATACTCCACGACCCGGTCAGCCTCTTGTTGCGCTTGTTGCAGCTGTACCGTTCTTCGCTCTACCTCATGCTGCAGTCGATGGTTCCAGGCTCGAAGTGCCACACGTGCCCTGCGCAAGCGCTCAAGAACGAGTAAAATACCGGCGATCATCACTGCCGCAACCATCTCAAGCCAGCGCATTTTCAGATCCTGCTGATTTTGAAAGGTCTCATAAAGCGCGCGATACTGTTGTTGTAACTCAGAAAGATGCTGTTGATCTGCAATCTTTAATGACTGCTGCAACCACTGTTGTGCCTCTCGAGTATGGGTCACAATCATCTGCAGATGCACCGTACCATTTCGAATCAGATTCAGAAAGACCACAAAATCGGGATGATATTGCTCCAAACTGAGGTGAAACTGTTTCAGTTTCTCTCCAATGCGGCGGTTCGATTCTTCTGGAAAAATCAGAACGATCTCTACATGGTCAACCAGTTCAAGAAACTCTTCGATCAACCTTATACTTTCTGCATCCTCATTGACCTCCTCTTCATTCAGAAGCTGGTCCATCGTTTTATGGAGAGTCGAAAGGTATTTCAGGCTATTCAGGTAAGCTGAGCGCGAACGACTGAAGCGCTCCCCACTGTCAATCCACTGCTGTACCTGCTGTTGAAGCTGTTCCGCAACCTTTTGCAATCCAGTTCGCTCTTCTGTAGTAATCCAGTCAGGCAGGTCAGCAAATTCACCGGCATCCTGAGCAAAACGTTTCGCAATCTCTGTCGACTGATCAAGATTCCGGCCTCGCTCATAGTTGAGCTTTAATAACTCAGCGGTATAGGAGCTCCCTGTCTCGGAGAGCTTCTCAAGCTGCTCCAGATAGGCATAGTGTACGCTGTGATCAAAGGAGCTTCTGGTATATACAAAATAGAGTCCCAGCACCAACAACACCAGCAACACCAGCAACACCAGCAACACCAGCAACATGCTACCCTACACCCCTTGTGAATGTTGCAGTGCATTCTGCTCCATTTTTTCCACCTTCCCCTCAACCTGCCTCAAGGTGATCCCTCCAACGGCTCTATTTTTAACGAAGTACTGGTCAGAGTCTTTAAAAAGGCCACCAAAGCAGCCGCCTGTACCGGACTCAAGAGCACACCCAGCTGATGTGCTGCCATCTCGGTCACCGCTGTCTCCAGTTCAGTTACAGAACCATTGTGAAAATAGGGGGCTGTCAACTCGACATTTCGCAGACTAGGCACCTTAAATACAAGACGATCTCTCTCCTCTCCGGTAACCTCAAAACGTCCCTGATCCCCCACAGAGAGGGCCAGCACATGTGCCTTGTGCGGCTCCATTTGAGAGATATCGAACTGGCCTGCAGTACCTACTTTCGTTGTATCCTGGTCACCTCCCAGCTGATAAAAGATCGCAATATGTTGAAATTGGTTACCTCCGAAGTGGGCACCATTGTGGCAACTGCTACAACCCAGAGAGTGAAACAGCTCCAATCCATTCAGCTCTGTTTGATCCAGCACGCCCAGATCACCTGCAATATAACGATCATAAGGGCTATCCAGTGCGACTAACGTCTCTTCAAAGGCTGCGATTGCTGTGGTAATACCCTCCTTTGAGATACCGGTCTTAAATAATTTCTGGAATGATGAGCGCATCTCGGGGTCGTCGCTGAGCCTTTGAGTAATGCTATCCCACTCCCCCCCCATCTCCAGCGGATTAGTGATCACACCTGCTGCTTGCTCTTTGAGCGTGCGGGCATGCCCATCCCAAGTTTGTCGAAAATTAAATACTGCATTGTAGACCGTTGGTGCATTTCTTCGCAGTGGTTTGCCATCAACAGTAGGGGAGATGCCTCGAGGATCAGCTCCTCCAAGTTTTAGATTGTGGCATTGAGCACAGAAAATCTTCTGATTTCCAGAGAGACGAGGATCATTAAACAGTTTTCTACCCAACTCAATCAGCTCACTACTCTTTTCCAGCGCTGTAGTAGAAGTCATTTCCGCCTCCACTGTTATTGAGCCCAACACAAGAGAGAGTCCTACAACTAACTGTAGAGACTTATAGAGGTTCACTAAGCTGTCATCTCCTCTACCAGCGCATAGAGTTGAGTCTTACTATAAGGTTTATGAAACAGACGCACTGTATGCTCTGTCAGCATCGTCTGAATGGTCTGGTCTGCACTCATATTTGCCGTCACCAGAGCTATCGGAACCTTCGGGTCAATGGCACGAATCTGTTCAATGGTCTGTACACCATTCCAACCCGGTGGCATATTCATATCAACCAAAATCAGGTCAAATGGGGTGATGGCCTCTTCAACCATTTGCAGCCCCTGTGTTCCTGCCGGCACCCAATGTACTTTACATACTATCCCGCCACTGTCTTCCTCCGGTTCAGGTTCAGACTCAGGTTCATCATCCAGAAAGGCAAATGGATCATCCTCCAGTTCTGGAGGCTCCAGATAGAGCTTGACCGATTCATAAATCGACTCTTCATCATCAATCAATAATAGTTCAACCACACCTATCCCCCTGGTTTCTCATATGATCTGCGAGCTGCAGAAATGATTCAGTCAACACATCTTTAAACAGAGGATCAATTATAGTCTGATTGAGTGCAAATCTCATGCATTCCATCCATTGATCACGCGCCTCAATACCAATATTAAAAGGCATGTGACGCTGCCTCAATGCTAGGAGCTTGTCCGAGAACTCGATTTTTTTAATTTATAAAACACTAACCAACTGATCACCAAGTATTTTTATTTTGATGAATGTCTACTTTACCTATTCTCGGACAGGCGCTTAGCCATGTTTTTGCGCCCGCTTCAGATCCTCCTCAGTATCCACTCCGTGCCCTGGGTTCTCAACTGCTTCAGTCAAATGGATACGTTCCCCTTTCCATAACACTCTTAACTGCTCAAGAGATTCCTGCGTCTCAATAGGGCTTGCCGGCCACGCCGCAAAACGCCGTAAAAATCCGACACGATAGGCATAAAGCCCGATATGGCGTACATTATTTCTGGGCACAGCCTGCTCAGGCATGGAAAAACTATCACGATCCCATGGAATCGGGGCACGACTGAAGTAGAGTGCATACCCCTGCTCATCCATCACCACCTTAACCGCATTGGGATTAAACAGGGTCTGTCGATCAGAAATCGCCTGAAACAGTGTAGTCACTGAGGCATCTTTATGTGCTTCCATATCGGCAGCAACCTGTTGTACGAGAGAGGCAGGCATCTGTGGCTCATCCCCTTGCAGATTAACCACAATTTCCTCTTCATTCAGCCCCATCTGCTCCACCACTTCTGCCAGGCGATCCGTCCCGGAGGTGTGATCTGCACGCGTCATCCTGACTTCACCACCCAGTGCCCGGATCACCGTTTCTATTCTCTCATCATCAGTGGCAACACAGACACGATCCGCTCCACTGGCAATTGCCCTCTGCCAAACATGTTCAACCATAGGGCGCCCATTGATGGGGAGCAGTGGCTTACCCGGTAGACGACTGGAACCGTAGCGAGCCGGAATAATGACGGTAAAGCCCATTCAGGAGTCCAGTTTCTCTATTTCGTCTAAGGACAGCTCACGTGCCTCCTCTTCCAGCATGACGGGTATATCGTCCCGTACCGGATAGGCCAAACGGTCCGCTCGGCAGACCAACTCTTGCTCTGACTTGCGATACAACAGAGGCCCTTTACAGAGTGGACAGACCAGAATATCAAGTAACTTTTTATCAACCATTGTTGCCTTCTTTTTATCTTTTTGAAGAGTACTTCTAACAATTCCAAAACAAGCACTTTGACTTATCCGGAGTTATTGGAGATGCCCTTCATCGTAAGTTGTCCACCCTTCCTCCGACAACGGGAAAGGGGCTGGAACATAAAGTAATTTATAAAATTATTAATCTATATTTAAGGAACCTCTGAATAAGTCTGTGCAAAATAAATCGTGCTCATAGCGTCCAAGATCAAGGCGAAGATATTGGGTGCTATGGGCGCGAGGCAATTGTTCATGACTTATTCAGAGGTTCCTTAACGATTATACATTTGATTTATTTGATTTAATTTTTGTTTCAGTAACTGTTTCAAACCTTGATCCACTTCCGCATGTACCGGGGCAACCCAGACCTTCACAGTCAGTAAGTCTTGAAACGGAACACACTTCACCGCATCTTTCTCGGTTGTGACAACAGGGTAATCATCCATAAATTCAAAGTTTTCACTATTATACTGATAGTGGTCTGGGTACGGGTGAGGAATTACCTCTAACCCTGACTCCTCAAGTTGTTTAAAAAAGCGCTCTGGATTACCAATTCCGGCAACTGCATGAACTTTCTGGCCGCAGAGCTCTGCAAGTAAAATGGTCTGGTTTTTATCTCTCAACAGATAAAGGGACTCCAGCACCAGTTGCATTGAGTAACCTCTGCCATTCCCACCATCCATTCCATTGTAGACAACCGCGTCAACCTGCTGCAAACGGGATAATGGCTCACGCAGTGGACCTGCAGGAAGACAGAGACGGTTACCAAAATTGCGTTGATGATCAACAACAACAATCTCAAGATCACGTTGCAACCGATAATGTTGTAACCCGTCATCAGCAACAAGAACTGTTGCCCCACGCTCTACTGCATAAGCCGCTGCTGCCGCACGATCTCTTGCCACCACAACAATGGCTCCGGTACGCTGTGCAATTAACAGCGGCTCATCCCCTACCTCAGCCGGGTGAGCCTCTGGCTGCACTTCAAGCAGGCGCTGTTCATCCTCACGCCCATACCCCCGGCTGACCACTGCCGGTTTAAAGCCAAGCTGTTTAAGCTCATCCACCAATGTAACCACCAGAGGTGTCTTACCGGTCCCGCCCACACTCAGATTTCCAACCACAACCAATGGTACCGAGGGACGATAGCGTTCAAACAGTCCCCACTGATACCCCCTGCGGCGTAACACGACAATCGAGCAAAAAAGTAGTGACAATGGACTCAGCACTATCCGAGACACGATTGAGGCCACCCCCCCACCATACCAGGTCTGCTCAACCCACTGCTGCAACCCGCTCTGCAGCCACTTTTTTGCCCCTGATCGACTCAAGGCTGTGGCTCTGTTGCAATTGACAAGTTGAGCAGACGTAATTTCCTGGCAACATCCATCACCTCAACCACCGCACCATGAGGCGCCTCTCTGTCTGCGCGTAACAGCAGTGGGTGCTCCTGACCATCAGATGAAAGCGTTATTAGTGCGCTCTCCCAACTCACATCAGGATATGCTGTCAATGTTGTAACCCCCTGCTGATCGATGGTGATTATGGTCGGTTCCAGTAGTGGGCGATCATCACGACTCTCTGTAGAGTGGAGGTCAACCTTGAGACGTGACTCTTTCTCAAAGGTTGTGGTCAGCATAAAAAAGATCAATAGTAGAAAAACCACATCGATCAACGGTGCCAAATTGATATCCAGCTGCTCTTCAGAGCGGTTTCGTAATTTCATTTCAGTCAACGCCAAACTCAGGGCGGTTATCCGGGTAGCGACTCTCTTCCCGTTGACCATGCATGACCTCGACGACCCGGATTGCCGCCTGCTCCATATCTACCACCAGCTCATCGACTCTTCGCTTCAGATGACGGTAGAAAATAAGACTTGGGATCGCTACAGCTAGACCCACTGCTGTAGTAATCAAGGCCTCTGATATTCCGGTCGAGAGAATGGTTGGGTCACCCACCCCACTCAGGGTAATTGCATCAAACACCTTGATCATCCCGATCACAGTCCCCAGTAGTCCGACCAGTGGTGCCCCGGCAGCGATTGTGCCCAAGGTGCTGAGATATCGCTCCATCTCATGCACCTCATGCCGACCTGCCTCTTCCAGACTCTCTCGCATCACCACGCGTGAGTGGTTTCGATTCAGTAATCCTGCTGCGAGCATGCGCCCCAGAGGAGAGGAGCGCTGTAGCCACTCAATATTCTCCTGATACAGTGCATGCTGTTGGTGCCATTGAAGAATCTGCTCGACCAGATTTGAGGGGACCACCACACTTCTGCGTAGCGCCCAGTAGCGCTCCGCTATGATGGCTGCTGACAGTATTGAGCCAAACAGCAGCGGGAGCATCAACCACCCCCCAGAATTCAGTAGATTAACCATAAAGAGTGAACCATAGAGCTAAAAATCAAATTCTACCAATAATCACCTATGCGGCACCCCCTATTCATTAAGATTGAGCGAATCACTCCATATTTTCAGGTTTGAACTGCGCCATCCACTGACCTTGGAGCGCTGACCCAGCTCAATCGTCACAGCCCCATGCTCTGCAGTACTCCAGAGTTCAACCCCTGCGGCACGATAACGTTCAACCACATCAGCCCGCGGCAATCGATAACGGTTACGATACCCCACCGGTACCACTCCCCATTGCGGCGAGAGTGCATCAATCCACTCAGCAGTGGATGAGGTATTACTACCATGATGTGGGACCACCAGCCCATCCACATTGAGTTTCTGCCTGAACTTCTGTTTGAATTCCTGTGAATACCGCTCCAGTAGTGCTCTCTCAGCAGGTTTTTCTATATCACCTGTTAATAACATCGACTCCCCACCCGCCTCAATTCTCACCACACAGGATGCATCATTCCCTTCAAACTGGTTTCTGCTCAATGGATGAATCACCTCTAGCAATACGCCATCCCACTGCCATTTCATTCCTGCCTCACAAAAGCGGGAATTTTCTACACGTTGAGGCACTGATGAGATTGCCTCAACCACTGGAAAGCGCTCAAGCACTCGATCCATCCCACCAATATGGTCCCGGTCATCATGTCCGATCACCAATAGATCCACTTTATTCCAGCCACGTGCCTGTAAAAATGGGTTGACTACAGCACTTCCTGCATCAAAGGTTGAGGAGAAACGGTCACCTGTATCATAGAGCATCACTCTGGAATGGCTCTCAACCACCACAGCAAGCCCCTGCCCTACATCCAGCACGCTCACCCGCGCCTCTCCAGGGTCTGGGCGCTCTGCAGGCAACCCATAAAGGGGTAACAGGGCGATCAACCCCAGCCAGCGCCCTCTCCCTAAAGCGGGTGTCAACAGCACCCCTGTACCAACCAGCGCCAACACTACACTCCAAAGCGGAGGAGTATGGAAATTGAATGATGCGTAATGCAAATTTGATAATCCATGTAGCAAAACCAGTAGAGGCCTCATCAGTTGAGCTGCAAGTTCAATCAACAGATCTGCCCCCGGTAGTGACAGCAATTGCAACACAACAGAAGAGAGGGTAACGGGAACAACCAGCAGACTCACCCAGGGCACAGCAATCAGGTTTGCAACCGGAGCAATCAGTGACCCCTGCCCAAACAGATAAAGCAGAACAGGCATCAGTCCAACCAGTAGCACCCCTTGCAATAGAATCAATGTCATCCACTTAGGCTGCTCTGACCGTTTGGGCAGCCCATACAGTATCCATCCAACCGCACCAAACGAGAGCCAGAACCCTGCAGAGAGCGGGGCAAACGGGTCAAAAAACAGCAGTGCCACCAACGCAGCCCAATAGACACTCCAACGATGTGCTGCGCGTCTCAACAGAATCAAACTCATCACCACAGCCACCATCACCAGTGCCCGCTGTGTTGGAATCGAGAACCCGGCCAGTGCCGCATAGCCGATTGCACCACTCAGGCCGGCAATCGCTCCCATCTGTTGCGCAGGCAGATAGAGCAGTAGCGGTGGAATCATCGACCAGAGCCATCGAAACAGAAAAAAGAGCACTGTTGCAACCAGTCCAACATGCAGACCTGAAATTGCCATCAAATGGCTGGTGCCCGTCTGTCTTAGCACCTCCCACTGCCGGGGGGATATCGCTTGTCGATCACCCACTGCCAGTGCAGCCAACAGGGCCACGGAATCCTGCGTTTTCACACCACGTTCCTGTGGATGTAATGACGATGAACGATCAACCTCCAAATCACGACGGATCGTTTTTGAGACTCTTTCGCGAATGGACTCCCCTTCAGGGTCACCACTCAGGAGGCGGTTTTTATCACTGTTTCGAACATATCCTGTAGCCCGGATATTGTGCTGAAACAACCACTGTTCCCAATCAAAGCCACCAGGGTTTCTGAAACCGTGCGGCCTTTTCAGCCGAACAACCAACTGCCAACGCTCTCCGCTCTGTAGCGCCATCGCCCCCCGATACCAGCCAAGCCGAACCTTGGCCGGGAAGTGGATCCTCTCCCCATTATGTCTCATCGATTCAATCTGAAACAGAAAACGCATCGATGTCTCACCACGTTGCTCTGGCAGATCGAGCACGGTACCGGTCAACTCAACATCCCTTCCCTCAACAGTATTTGGCAATACCACAGAGAGACGTAGTTCAGCCTGAAATGCTGCCCAGAAAAAACCCAACAGAAACCACAGCAGTGGGCGCACCGCCTCAACCTTGCTGGCCACCACCATCAACGGTAACAACAGGGCCACCCAGCGAAAACCGGGAAGTTGGGCGAGGCTAAAGAGAGTTACAACACCACACAATAACGGTACTGCTGAGAGCAGCAACGGTGGAAAACTATTTTGATTAAATTTGATTTTTACCACACTGAACCTGTTGAGTCTGCTGCTATAATCTTAAACCATGCCCAAGAAGTTGATTCAGCGTTATCTCCCCGATCACCAGAAGGTGAAGGAGCATAAACACCTCCAAATCTTCGGCTCACTGCTCCACTCTCCAGGGCTCTGGCATCTGAATCGTCGTTCAATCTCCGGGGCATTTGCCATTGGCCTGCTGATCGCGTGGGTCCCGGTCCCATTCCAGATGGTACTGTCTGCTGCAACTGCAATCTACTTTGGCGTAAACCTGCCCATTGCGGTGGGTCTTGTCTGGATCAGCAACCCTTTCACGATGCCACCACTCTTTATGTTTGCCTATTGGGTGGGTGCCAGCGTCTTGAACACCCCCCCTATTTTGGTTGAGTTTGAACTCAGCTTCAGCTGGCTGCAGAATATCCTGCCTCTCATTTGGAAACCTTTTCTTTTGGGGTGCCTGATCAACGGTCTCACCAGTGCGCTGCTAGGCTACTACGGAATGCGCACCTTTTGGATATGGCACGTACAAAAACAGTGGAAACAGCGCTCTGTCCGTGACCAAAAGAAGAGCCTCTAAGCCTCACTTAAAACACCATCGATCAACACCACACGACGGTCCATCTGTTGTGCCAAGTCAAGATCATGAGTCACCAGAATCAGTGCGGTACCCACTTCACTATTGAGTTTCAGCATCAACTCATAGACCTGTTGTGCACTCTCCCGGTCGAGATTTCCAGTCGGCTCATCGGCAAGCAGTACTGCTGGTTTTCCAATCAGTGCTCTTGCAACGGCTGCCCGTTGCCGTTCACCTCCCGAGAGCGCTGCTGGTTTATGGTGCAGACGGTGCCCGAGCCCCACCCGTTGCAGTATCTCAACTGCAGCGACTTCAACGGCAGTACGGGAGAGTGATTGACTTCGATTACGTCCAATCAACAAGGGTAGTGAGACATTCTCCAGTGCCGTAAATTCAGGCAACAGATGGTGAAACTGATAGACAAAACCGAGTGTCTGGTTGCGCAGCTCACTACGACGATTTTCAGAGAGGCTCGCAAGATCTGTTCCAGCAATCTCGACCACTCCCTCTGTGGGGCTGTCCAACCCACCCATCAAGTGAAGCAGTGTCGATTTTCCTGAACCTGAGGCCCCGACAATTGCGACCTTCTCCTCTGTTTTCAGGGCAAAATCAACCGCCCGTAATACCTCAACCCGGTTCTCACCATCCTCGAATGAGCGTGAGAGCTGCCGACAGCTGAGAATCTCTTTATTATTCATAACGTAACGACTCCGCCGGTTGCACCCGAGAGCCCTTCCAGGCGGGATAGAGGGTAGCCAACAGACTTAAGGCCAGTGAAACGCCCGTTATTGTGACCACATCAGACCAACGCAGATCCGAAGGAACGCTACTGATGTAATAGACCTCGGCTGAGAGAAACTCAGTCTCAAACATGTGTTCAATCGCCGGGATGATTTGCTCAATATTCAGCGCTAACGAGATGCCGCCAACCAGTCCCAGCAGGGTTCCGATTACACCAATCAATGCCCCTTGTGCCATAAAGATGGTCAAGATATCGGAAGGACGGGAGCCAAGGGTGCGTAAAATCGCAATATCTGCTGCCTTGTCGGTTACCACCATCACCATAGTGGAGACAATATTGAAAGCAGCCACCGCAATAATCAAGGTAAGGATGATAAACATGACCCGCTTCTCCATCTGAATTGCCCGGAAAAAGTTAGCATGCTGCTTGGTCCAGTCGGTCACCCGAAAACCTCGTCGTGTATCTTCGGCGATCTCTCTGGAGATCTGCGGCGCACGGAACATATCCTGTAGGCGTAACCGTACACCAGTCACTCCACGTCCCATTTTCAGCAGTACCCCACTATCTTGTAACGAAAGCAGCGCCAGAGCACTATCAAATTCATGCATCCCCACCTCAAAGATACCACTAACGGTAAAGCGTTTAACACGTGGGACCAATCCGGCAGGAGTTACACTCCCTTTAGGTACCATCAAGGTAACCCGATCCCCTACCGTAACCCCTAATCGCATCGCCAATTCAGCTCCGAGCACAACATTGAAACGCTGTTGGTGCAGTGACTGCAGTTCACCTGAAACCATGTGTCCAGCCACTTCCGAGACGCTCTTTTCTCGATCCACATCAATCCCGCGCACCATGACTCCGACACTTTGATTACCGCTGGCCAACATCCCCTGCCCTTCTATATAGGGAGCTGCTCCCATCACTTCGGGGTGCTGCAGTGCGCTCTCTGCTACCTCCTGCCAGCGCTGGAGATCACCCTCAACCCCCAACAGGCTGGCGTGGGCGGCCATACCCAACATCCGCTCCCGCAACTCCTTCTCAAAACCGTTCATCACCGAGAGCACCGTAATCAGCGCCATCACCCCCAACGCAATCCCCAACATCGAACTGAGTGAGATAAATGAGATAAAGTGATCTTTTCTCTTTGCACGGGTATAGCGTAGTGCAATCTGTAACTCTAGCAGACGTGGCACGTTAATAGATTCCTGAATAGTTCACTTAAATGAGTCCGTTAATCATCCATTTTTAACCACCAGCCATTGCAAATACGAGATCATGAGGTAGCGGCTGCATGAAATTCATCATGATGGTTTTCAATATGAGCAAACAGCTCTTCATCAATTTCCCCTCTGGAGACCATGCCACGCATTATTTTCATCGCATGGTCAAGTTCCATCGGTGGACGATAGGGGCGGTTCTGAAGCAGCGCCTGGAAGATATCAGCAATCACCAACACTCGTGCCTCTGTTACAACCTCATCCCCTGAAAGCCCCCGAGGATACCCTGTTCCATTCAACTTCTCATGGTGCATTCTGGCCCACTCTGCAATCTCTTCCAGACCACCCATATTTTTCAAGATGTGCCACGAGTCTTCCGAGTGAAACTCAATCTTTTTACGCTCATCGGTATTCAAGACCTCCGTCTTGTCGAGGATCTCATCTGGAACACGTAGCTTGCCAATATCATGAAACAGGCCCGCAATCTGAATCATCTCCACTTTTTGCTCATTAAACCCCGCCTTTTCCGCCAGCAGCGATGCTACTTGAGCAGTAAATTGAGAGTGTTCATGGGTGAAGTGGCTCTTGGCATCCACCACATGGGAGAAGGTGGTAGCAATTTGCATCAAACCGGTAAAATCCAATGTCGAGTCACCATATTGTACCGCTTCATTTTTCAGGCACTCATTCAGCACCACACGACTCTCCAGCCCCGCCCAGAAGAGACGCTTTGAGGTCGCCAACCTCAGGACCTCTACCCCCTCCGGAGCAAACATCAAACCGGACTGCTCTGCTAACCGTTCCACCAGCCACTCCTGCTCCGATTGAGTAGCAGATGGATTGTGAGCCATCAAAACATCCAGCCGGTCTGCCAAAAAAATAAGATTGCTGTAGAAGGCTTGTTGAGGGTCAACTTGTTCAAAATCGATCTGTTGCCAATGATCATGATGGTAGCGAACCATCAGTGCCAGGTGTGCATAGGCTGGAATTGAACGAATAATGGCCTCTCCAGTCATACAGTGCTGAACCGCATTCGGCACATCCATCGTGGCCGTCAATAGACTGTGTGCCACGGTCGATGAGACACCAACATCATGCAACAAACCTGCCTCAATCAGCTCCTGTTGCAACTCCGACGAATAACCTAACTCATGGGCTAAGCGCCACACGATGTACCCTACACGGTGCCCATGGTAGAAATCATCAATACCGACATATCCCAGCAATTCAGACAGCACCAGGGTTGCCTCACGCCGATTGATCTGCATCGATTTCATAAGCTGATAATAATCCTTATCTGAATGTAGTTTAAAAGAGGAGAAAACAGAAAGAGTCTGCTCAGCCATAATCTGGCTCTGAAACAGGATCTAAAGGGTACCTCTAACAACGATTGAAATAGTAACTCTTAAAACAGCAAATTACACAGTAAATTCCATTTCCACACTGTAATCACCTTTTACCGTGGGTGCATTGTAGAATGTAAAGCCTCGTCATATCGGGGTTAAAAGTGTATTGGGCTATAGGGAACCCTATTGTCGGATACGTTACAATAGAGTGATGTCTGGATTCGATCAACCACACACCTCTATTCTTCAACCCCCTCTTCCCAAAAGTCCCGGTGATAAAATTCATTGGGCACAACTCTATGGAAGTGCCAGTGGGTTACTGATCAGCCGTGCCGCCTCGATTGCAGATAGTCCACTGCTGGTGCTGCTGCCAGACACCACGGCTGTCAACACCTTTGAGAATACTCTGAAATTCTATACAGCAGGGGAAAGCTTTCCAGTTCTGACCTTTCCAGATTTAGAGATGCTCCCCTATGACAGACTCTCACCGCACCCCGATATTACTTCACGTCGGTTAGAGGTGATGACCCGACTCCCCACCCTGAAACAGGGCATTATCCTCGCCTCTGTACAGGCTGCAATGCAACGAGTCCCTCCTCAACGCTACATTGATCAACACGCCTTCAACCTCTCAACGGGAGAAGAGCTGAACCGGGATGCCCTGCGCTTGAGATTGGAACAGGGCGGTTACCACGCCGTTTCACAGGTGATGGAGCACGGCGAGTATGCATTCCGTGGATCGATCATTGATCTTTTCCCGATGGGCTCCTCCACCCCTTACCGCATCGATCTATTTGATGATGAGGTCGACACCCTTCGGCTATTTGACCCGGAGAGTCAACGTACTACACAACAGGTCGATGCTATTCATCTACTCCCTGCAAGAGAGTTTCCACTGAGTGAATCGGGTATCCGCAGTTTCAGACAGAATTGGCGTGCCACCTTCGACGGTGATCCTCAAAAGAACGCCATCTATCGGGATATCAGTCAAGGCCTGGCCCCTTCGGGAATTGAGTACTATCTGCCACTCTTTTTTGACCACTGTGCAACCCTCTTTGATTATCTCCCACAGAACCACCTTCTGGTCTGTGATGAACACATTGAGCAGAGTGCCGACCAGTTCTGGGAGGAGATTGATGATCGCTATCGAGATCAATCCTTTGATACCTATCGACAGGTGTTACCTCCTGAGCAGATTTTTTTGAAAACGGACCAACTGTTTGGAAAGTTCAAACAATCTGCGGTAGCCCAACTGGAACAGTTTGAGACCGACCGTCATGCAGGTCATTATAACTTTTTAAGCCGTAAACCGATGCAACTGGGGATGCCTGCGCGCAGTGCAGACCCGCTACAGCGGCTTAACCATTTTACGGCTCACTTCAAAGGCCGTGTCGCCATTGCCGCTGAGTCAGCAGGACGTAGGGAGGCCCTGTTAGAGCTGTTTCATGGACGCTCAATCTATCCACAAGTGGTTGCACAGTGGGGTGATTTTTTACAGGGGGATGCACCACTCTCTATCGTAGTCACCCCCATTGAGGAGGGGTTACTACTCGGCCATGATGAAGAGGAGAGCGCAGTCGCTCTTATCACAGAGGCACAACTGTTTGGCGAACAGGTTCTGCAACGGCGGCGGCGCAATAAAAAACGGGGGGTGAGCGGTGACGCAGTCATTCATCACCTCTCAGAGCTTCAACCAGGCGCACCTGTAGTCCATCTCGACCATGGTGTTGGACGCTATAAAGGGTTGGTCTCTCTGGATGCTGGTGGTTGTCTGGCAGAGTATCTGTTACTCGAATACACCAATAACGATAAACTCTATGTTCCTGTCACCTCTCTCCATCTGATTGGGCGTTATACCGGCACCGATCCTGAGCGTGCACCAACCCACCGGCTTGGTAGTGAACAGTGGTCCAAAGCACGTAAAAAAGCCGCTGAAAAAGTGCGTGATGTAGCCGCAGAGCTGCTGGAGATTTATGCACGTCGTGCCGCCAAACAGGGATATGCCCTTGCTCAGCCAGACCTGGAGTATCAACAATTTTCTGCTCAATTTGCCTTTGAAGAGACCCCGGATCAGGCCGATGCAATTGATGCTGTAATTGATGACCTGACCGCTGAACAGCCAATGGATCGCCTGGTATGTGGTGATGTCGGATTCGGGAAGACCGAAGTGGCGATGCGAGCGGCCTTTTTAACCGTACAGAGTGGACGACAAATCGCTGTACTGGTCCCGACCACGTTACTGGCACAGCAGCACTATGAGAATTTCCGGGACCGTTTCGCAGACTGGCCCTTCAGGATAGCCGTCCTCTCTCGCTTTAAAACTAAAGGTGAGACCGAGGAGACCCTGAAAGGGCTTGCTACGGGTCGGGTTGATATTGTTATCGGAACCCACAAACTAATCCAGAAATCGGTACAGTTTGATAATTTGGGTATGGTGATTATTGATGAGGAACACCGTTTTGGCGTTCGCCAGAAAGAGCAGTTCAAAAAGCTGAGAGCCGAAGTCGATGTGTTAACCCTTACCGCGACACCGATTCCCCGCACACTCAATATGAGCATGTCCGGATTACGTGACCTCTCTATTATTGCCACCCCTCCCACCAATCGGGTTGCTATCAAAACATTTGTGCGAGAGTGGGACCCCGCGCTGATCCGTGAGGCCTGTCTGCGCGAAATACGACGCGGTGGTCAAGTCTATTTCCTCCATAACAAGGTGGAGACCATTGATAAGACTGCCCGAGACCTGCAAGAGTTGCTCCCCGAAGCAACCCTGGAGGTTGCACACGGACAGATGAGAGAGCATGAGTTGGAACGGGTGATGAAAGAGTTCTACCACCACCGTTTCAATATCCTGGTCTGCACCACTATTATTGAGACCGGAATCGATATCCCAACCGCCAACACCATTATCATGGATCGGGCCGACCGGCTGGGATTGGCACAACTCTATCAGCTGCGGGGGCGGGTTGGGCGCTCACACCACCGTGCCTACGCCTACCTGGTCATTCCACCCAAACAGCAGATTACGACCGACGCTATTAAACGTCTAGAGGCGATTGAGTCTCTGGAGGAGTTGGGTGCCGGCTTCACCCTTGCTGTACATGATATGGAAATTCGGGGAGCCGGAGAACTACTGGGCGATGATCAAAGTGGTCGTATGCATGAGATCGGATTTGATCTCTATGCAGAGATGCTGGAACGTGCGGTGGATGACCTCAAAAATGGAACCCAGAGTAGCCTGGATTCCTCATTTGAGCAGCAGATTGAGGTTGATTTAGGTGAACCGGCCCTACTTCCTGAGGACTACCTACCGGATGTCAATGCACGCCTGGTACTTTATAAACGCATTGCAGCAGCTGAAAATTTAGCGGCACTGGATGAACTTCAGGTTGAGATGATTGATCGATTTGGGCTATTACCCGATGCGGCAAAAAATCTCATCCATACCACGGCGGTAAAACTTGCCGCCTTACCACTCGGCATCCATAAAGTGGAGGCCAGCGCTGAAACTGCACAGCTGCTGATTGGCGAACAACATCAACTCGACCCCGAAAAGATCATCCTCTTGATACAGCAGAAACCCCATCGGGTCAAACTGAATGGTGGCAATAAAATCAAGCTGTTAGAAAAAATGGAGACGGTACAGCAACGCCGCGAATCGATCCAGAAATTACTTACCGAATTAACCATGACGTAAACGTCAAAATTACAGCTCTGATACACCTAGTCCGTGCCAGATGTCATTTAGTTGGCACTATGGTTGCATTATCTTCATCAATAACGACACCAATGATGGAGAATATCAATGGGATACGCATTTCAGAACAAGGCCTTGAAGGTTGTTCACCCTATACAGCAAGCGCGTAATGAGAAGCTGGAGAAGTGGCTGAAGAACCATATGCTCAATGAGAAATTTCTCGAACTTGAGCTATCACAGAAGCTCCAGTCCAAACTGGATATTCCTTCCATTGCATCCCATTTTTCGGAAATGCTCTCCACCTATGTTGACCACGCCGGCATTCAGATTGACTGTAGCAGCTCTACTGTTGTCACCCTTGAGGGGCAGATTGCACAGTACCGTGAGGTCGTTGATTTGATTCTGGATAATGAGAGACTGGGACATATCACCTTGATGAGCAGACAACCTATAAACCAGTGGTCTGCAATCTTCTTCCGCTACCTGGCAAGATACTTAGTCTACCCCGTTAAAAATGCAATGCTTGTAGAGTCGCTACATCTACAGACCATAACAGACCCTCTCACAAAGGCATATAACCGCACAGCACTGGGACATGACCTGGCACAAGAGTTGGCCCGTTCACGCAGAGATGGGAGTGATTTTACGGTTGTGATGCTCGATATCGACCACTTCAAAAATATTAACGATAGCTATGGTCATCAAGCCGGAGATCATGTCTTGATTGAACTCTCCGCACAGGTCCGTGATTTGATTCGTGAATCGGACAGCTTCTATCGCTACGGCGGTGAAGAGTTTACCCTGCTATTACGTAATATTGGTCCTGCAGAGAGCATGAAAAAGGTGAAGGCAATTTTAGCCCATTGCCGAACACAGCCTTGCACAGAGATTGACGAGGCACTTCGAATTACCCTAAGTGCCGGTATCGCTTCATGGAACAGTGAAGATCAAGAGAACTCTTTGATCCAGCGCGCTGACCATGCGCTCTATATTTCAAAAGAGAACGGTCGAGACCAAGTGAATGCGGCTTAAGCCCCCTCTCTGAACAAGTCTGGGGGTTCCCTAACTGAGTGGACCGCTATTGATGACCCAGCGGATGGTTAGGGTCAGCCACCCGTTTTGCAACCACTGAAAGGATCATCTTTTCAATTACATGATTCTGTACCGGCTTTCTCAAAAAGGCATTCACATAGGGACGCGCCTCTTCCAAGTCTGCCTCGGATTCCGCTGTAATCATAATCAAAATCAAATTGTCCAGGTGGCTCGACTTACGAATATTTTTTGCCAGAGTGAGGCCATCCATCACCGGCATATTCCAGTCGGAAAGGATTAAATCAGGTTTTGTCGATACCATTGAAGTCACTGCTTTCAGACCATTGGTTGCGGAAAATATATTAGAGCGTTGAACACCTAATCCTTGCAGAATCAGGCGGTAACTATCGAGATTCATTGGCATATCGTCTACCACCATCACTCGCATAGTTGAGAAAACGCCACTTAGCTTCTTTTTGATTGCATCAAAATCGGGGGTCACCACGCACTATCACCTCAAAACAGGGTTAATATCAGTAGTCTATTATGAGTTAACTTCGAGCTATTCACAATCCACAATTGGGAGATAAAGTTCAAAAGTAACCCCATCTTCTCGATTATAAACTGATATATCACCCCTGGCCTGCTTAAGGATCTGCCGCACATCATAGAGCCCCACACCATTACCCACATCTTTGGTGGTGTACCCTTGTTCAAAGATCGTAGGTAAAATATCTATCGGAATGGGGGTGCCGATATTACTGATCTCAATGTAGACCCTGTCCCGCTGCTGCGACACATTCAGAGTAATCATCGACTTCTCTTGAAGCTCAACCAGTTCTATCAAATTATCCGGTGAAATATCAGTAGTACGCTCAACCAGATACTGATCTGCAGCATCTGCAGCATTATTCAGCAGGTTGATCAGCATCGTCTGCCAATCAATCGAGGAGATGTGAACACAGAACTCTTCCGCAGGCATGGTTAACTCTACCGTCTTCCCTTTACCCAGAGTTGAAATTGAGAAGAGAGAGAGTGCCTCATTGGTCTTTTTCCGGACCTGGAGCGCTGTCACCTTGTTGGCATCCCCTTTTGCATTCTTCAGAGCCAGTAACAGCAGTGTCTGAATCATACTCACCTGTTCCTGAACCAACTCCATTCGCTCATAACTGAGCAACTGCCCCAACTCTCCTGGGCGATCTTCAATGGCAGCAATGTGGTCTACAATTCCATTGAGATAACTGATGGAATTCTTCATCGTATGGGCTGTTGAGCGGAAAGTATCAAATAGCTGTTTCTGTTGGCGAACCTGAGCCTCTTTCTCAAGTAGGCGATACTGACGCTCAGTAACATCCATTGAAAATTCAAGCACCTGATGCAGATCATTACCGTGGCTATAGATCGGTGCACAATGAATCTCATAGTTGTGCTTGCCCCCACTTTCACCTTGTACCAGATGTTCAGTCATGGAGGGTGATCCGCTTTCACGTACCTTCTCAATAGGGCAACCACCCAAGCTGTCATCACACGGAGTATCCCGACCATAGCGCAGTTTATAACAGGTGGTGACGGAATTTGCTTGGTAAGAACCACCACTCATCAAAACCTGATATGAGTCCACATCAATGACCATAATAGGCATGGGTAAATCTTCAAACAGCTGCCCCAACCAGCTCTGATAGGCAATATTGTTATTCAACTCTTGCTGTAACAGCTGATTACGATTCCAGCTAAAGCAGGCGTTGTAGGCCATGTGTTCTACTTCCGCCAACACCAGTGGTTTACGCATAAAGTAGAGGTGGCTAAAGATAACCATTCTGAAGTCACTGGGCTGGTAGTCGTTATAGGCAGAGGAGATCACAATATGAATATCCGGATCAATCTCCCGAATCTTGCGTGCGGCCTCCAGCCCATCAATCCCGGGCGGCATTCGTACATCCATAAATACCACAGCAATCGGATCATGATCATCCAGTGCTTGTTTCACCAGTTTTACCGCCTCATCCCCCTGCAGTGCAGTTGACAGGTCGAAGACCATCTCAACCTCCTGCGTCTGTTCATCAAACAGCTCGGCAAACTCTGAAAGCCAACTGTCTTTATAGACAAAGGTTCTGCGGAACAGTTCAAGAATGGTCGGGTCATCGTCAACCGCCAGAATACGTCTGTTACGCATCTGAGGCACTACATTGGTGTTTTGTAAGTCATTAATATGCATGACTTGATAGCGCCCTCATGGAGTATTAGATTATTTTGATACGACATTGTAACAGCTCTTTCAGAGCGTGACAGAGTTCGCACTACTCATCGGCGGGTTCACGTTGCCAAACCGGCTGATAATCACGGTGTTTAGCACCAACATAGAGTTGTCGAGGTCGGCCAATCTTGGAATTTGCATCTCCCATCATCTCATTCCACTGAGAAATCCACCCAACCGTACGCGCCATTGCAAAGATCACTGTAAACATATTCAGTGGAATACCAATGGTCAACAGGATAATGCCGGAGTAGAAATCGACATTGGGATAGAGCTTACGCTGTTTGAAGTAGTCATCCTTGAGCGCCAACGTCTCCAGTTCGAGCGCCAGCTCCAGCAGTTTACGGTTCTCCCCTCCCATCTCACACTTCTCGACCACCTGATAACAGAGGTCTCGCAAAATTTTGGCACGGGGGTCATAGTTTTTATAGATCCTGTGGCCGAACCCCATCAATCGAAAACGGTCTTTTTTATCTTTGGCCCGATCAACATAGTGTTGCATCGGTTTTCCGGTATCCCGCATCTCCATCAACATGCGAATCACAGCCTCATTGGCCCCGCCATGTGCCGGCCCCCAGAGAGAGGCGATCCCAGCCGCAATGGATGCAAAGGGGTTGGCCTCTGAACTACCCGCCAAACGCACGGTAGAGGTTGAAGCATTTTGCTCGTGATCTGCATGAGCAATCATCACCACTTCAAGTGCCCGCACAAAGAGCGGTTCAGGTTTGTAGTCAACCGTGGGGAGTGAAAACATCATATGGAGAAAATTCTCCACATAACTGTAATCACTACGTGGATATTCAAAGGGCAGACCGTTGGCATAACGGTAACTCCATGCCGCAATGGTCGGCATCTTGGCAATCAGTAGTTTGGCCGATAGTTTGCGATTTTTAGGGTCCCGGATGTCCTGAAAATCGTGATAGAAGGCTGACAATGCCCCGACCACACCCACCATAATGGCCATCGGGTGTGCATTGGAACGAAACCCCTCAAAGAAGCGCTTCATCTCCTCTTGCAGCAGACTCTCTCGTGTCACCTCTGCCGAAAACAGCTCTAACTCAGCAGCGGTTGGAAGATGCCCACAAAGCAGCAGAAAACAGGTCTCTATAAAAGAGCTATGCTCGACCAACTGTTCAATCGGGTAGCCCCGATACTGTAGCAGCCCATTCTCGCCATCAAGGTAAGTGATTTCACTCCAGCAACTCGCGGTCACGGTAAAACCTGGATCGTAGGCGTAGAGCCCCAACTCGCGGTGAAGCGCACGAAGATCAATAATCGGTGAACCTTGTGTCGGTTCCATCACCTCTAGCTCAACGGATTTACCACTCTTATGATCTGTGACCGTTACAAAATTAGTTGCCATACACCTCCACTCCTAGTTCAATTGATTATGCCCATTTGATATCCTCTACGGATTCTATAGTCCTTAGAGTACCTTTTATTTAATGAGATGCACTAATGGAGCACCCGGGGTACGGTTAAATAAAATGGTGAAATTGGTGTTGTAAAAAGTGCCTGCTGTTCATCAACCCACTCATAGCTACCCTCCATGGTGCCATGAGGTGTCTCCAACATTGCCCCGCTACTATATTGATACTGCTCACCCGGCTCAAGATAAGGCTGCTCTCCAACCACGCCCTCACCACGCACCTCCTGAACTTTGCCGTTGTCATCACGAATCAACCAGTGGCGGCGCAACAACTGGGCGCCGACCGTGCCATGATTTTCAATCAAAATGGTGTAGGCAAAGCGAAATTCTCTCTTCTTCGGATTCGAGTAGGGCGCCACATATTCTGTTGTCACATGGATATGAATATCATCTTTCATGATCAGCTTGCTCATCTCTTCCCATACCTTACTATTTTTATCATTAATTGAAACCCACTACGATGAACAGCTGACTGACAGGCTTTTTGCCCACTGCGGAGGGGGTTCAGCATATCGGTCCAGATCCCGTTGTTCATCAAAAGGGGCTTGAAGAAGCTTCAGCAGGCGCTCTATTTCACCATAGTCCCCCTGCTCTGCCGCCTCAATTGCCTGCTGCGCCATGTAGTTTCTTAGAATATATTTTGGATTATGCGCCAGCATTAGTGTGGTTACCTGCCGGGGTGTCATCTGCTGCTGAGCCAACCGCTTCTGGTAGCGTTTGAACCAACCTATCACAACCGCACGGTCAGAGAAGAGTTCAAACAGCGCTACAGGCTCCTGCTCACTGTGTGTGTGACACAATATTCGAAAAGCGAGTGTATAGTCAACCTGCTGCTGTTCCAACAAATCCAGCCACTGGCGATGAAGCCGTTGGTCCTCTTTTTGGTATTGTTCAATCCCCAGTTTGTTTGAAAATCCCTGATTAAAGTGCTGCTGATAGCGCTCTTGAAAACATTCAATCTCCTCCACCAACTGCGCCTTACCCTGTTCCACATCATCACTGATAAATGGCAGCAGTGTCTGCCCCAGACAGCTGAGATTCCACTGTGCAATCTCTGGCTGTCGATTAAAGGCATAGCGCCCTGTATGGTCCGAATGGTTACAGATGAAATTTGGATCATAATGGTCCAAAAATCCGTAGGGACCATAGTCAATCGTCAACCCCAATACGGACATGTTATCGGTATTCATTACTCCGTGAGAGAAGCCAACCAACTGCCACTGGGCAATCAATGCAGCGGTCCGTTTTGAGACCTCGCGGAAAAAGGCCATGGAACGTTCTTTCTCGGCAACATCTTGTAAATCTGGAAGGTGATACTGAACCAAGTGGTCGATCAATTGTGGAATGTGGTCAAACTGATTTTTGTAATAGAAATATTCAAAAGTTCCAAAACGGATATGGGTTGGTGAGAGCCGTAGCAGGGTTGCACCATACTCTAAGGATTCCCGATACACCTCCTCTTCACTCCCCACGATGGTTAATGCGCGTGTCGTTGGAATGCCAAGGCCGTGCATTGCCTCACTACAAAGGTACTCCCGAATCGTGGAACGCAATACTGCACGCCCATCCCCCCTCCGCGAATAGGGGGTAGGCCCAGCCCCTTTAAGATGAAAATCCCAACGCTGGCCTGATGGTGCCAGCAATTCACCCAGAAGAATGGATCGCCCATCCCCTAATTGAGGTACGAAATGGCCAAACTGATGTCCGGCATAGGCAGCGGCTATCGGTTCACTGCCCGGCATAGGCTCCATCGCACCAAAATGGTTGGCAACCTGCTCGGGCTGCATCCCTTCCAGCCCCAGTTCATATGCCAGATTCCTGTTCCAGGAGATCATAAAGGGGTTTGCAAGTGGTGTAGGTTCAACCTTTGAATAGAATGAAGAATGCAAGCGGCTATAGCTGTTATCAAATTGCATGGATCAGAGGCTCCTAGCTCCGAATATCCTCTATCACTGCCTGGAGACGCTCCGTTGGATAGGCCTGGAGGTTGCGCAACAGCACCTCCTCCATCTGCTCCCGCTGAAACCCACTATATTCTTTACACCAGTGCCCCAGCAGCTCTTCCAATAGCTGTTGCCGCTGCTTATCTTCAAAAAAAATGGTACTCATTACGTAGCTGCTCCAAAACATAATACCCGACAAATAATATCAGGTATTACCTCAAAAAGGTAGAGGGTATCAACCACAGTAGAACACTACCCCATTTTTGGAACCAACAATGACCCCTCATCCAGCACAAACTGCCGGAACGAGTCTGCGACCGGCGAGAGGCGCTTCCCTTTACGATATACCAGGTGCCACTGACGGCGGATCGGCAGATCATCCACCTCTAAAACACGCAACACACCCGCCTTTAACTCAAGCTGAATAGTATGAATTGAGACCAGCGCCAGCCCCAAACCTGCCTGCACCGCCTGTTTAATTGTCTCATTACTACCAAACTCCATCGGAGTTTCGAGGTGCAGATTTCTCTCTTCAAAGAAACGCTCCATCGCCGTTCGTGTACCGGACCCCTGCTCTCGTACCACAAAACGCTCATGCTGAATCTGCTCGGGGGTTAATGGTTTATGGTTGAGGAACAGATGGTGGTGATTTCCTACCACCACGACCAGTGGATTTTCCATAAAGGCCTCCGCTACCACATCCAATTTTTCGGGAGGCTGGCCCATGATCACCAGGTCTGGCTCATTGGATGAGAGTGACTGCAACAGGTGTTGCCGATTGGTTACATCGAGTGAAAAGGTAATCTCTGGGTGGCGCTCGATAAAGGTTGCAAGTAAATTTGTAGCAAAGTAGTTAGCGGTACTGGCAACCAGAATATTGAGATGCCCCTGCCGCATCCCCTTAAGGTTCTCGATATACTCCTCGCTATCCGATAACTGACGGCCGATAATTCGGCTGGTGTGATAGAACTCATTGCCTGCATCGGTGAGAAAGATTTTCTTCCCCAGATGCTCAAACAGGGCTATCCCAAGGTTCTCCTCCAGCTGTTTGATCTGCATGGAGACAGCGGGTTGCGTCAGATGGAGCTCCTCTGCCGCACGAGTAAAGCTACTGTGACGCGCCACCGCTTCAAATACCCGAAGCTGGCGAAAAGTAATATTAAGAGGCATTTGTAAGAATCAACATGAACTATAAGGTTTTATTTATCATAAACATCAAAAAGATTTACTGTCAATTATAGTCCTCCCCCACTAAAGTTCAACGCACTGGTTGGGGATACCCCACTGGAAAAATATTTTTTATCCTTACAGACTTAAATTTTTTGGAGAACGGAATGGATCAATCAGCACGTTATGCGGACCTCAGCCTCGACGAAGATGAGCTTCTTGCAGGAGGCGGTCATATCCTGGTCGCTTACACCATGCACCCGGCTGCAGGCTACGGTTATCTGGAAGTTGCAGCACACATCGCTGCAGAGTCTTCTACCGGTACCAATGTAGAGGTTAGCACCACGGACGATTTCACCAAGGGCGTAGACGCTCTGGTTTACTTCATTGACGAAGCCGAAGGCATCATGAAGATTGCTTATCCGAACGATCTGTTCGACCGCAACGTCATTGATGGCCGCGCAATGATCGTCTCCTTCCTGACGCTGGCGATTGGTAACAACCAGGGTATGGGCGACTGTGCTGACCTGCAGATGCAGGACTTCTACGTTCCACCTAAGATGCTGCAGCTGTTTGACGGTCCTTCCAAGTCTATTAATGACCTCTGGACTATGCTGGGCCGTGACCACGATAATGGTGGTTACATCGCTGGAACAATCATCAAGCCTAAGCTGGGCCTGCGCCCTGAGCCATTTGCTGAAGCAGCCTACCAGTTCTGGTTGGGTGGCGACTTCATCAAGAATGATGAGCCTCAGGGTAATCAGGTCTTCTGCCCAATGAAGAAGGTAATCCCTTTAGTAGCGGATGCCATGAAGCGCGCTCAGGATGAGACAGGTGAGCCTAAACTCTTCTCTGCCAACATCACTGCAGATGATCACCATGAGATGTGTGCTCGTGCCGATTTCGTGCTTGAAACATTTGGTGAAGATGCACCTCGCGTTGCATTTCTGGTAGACGGTTATGTTGGTGGCCCAGGCATGGTTACTACAGCACGTCGTCAGTACCCTAGCCAGTACCTGCACTATCATCGTGCGGGTCATGGTGCGGTCACTTCCCCATCTTCCAAGCGTGGTTACACTGCATTTATCCTCGCTAAAATGTCACGTCTGATGGGTGCCTCTGGTATCCACGTGGGCACAATGGGCTACGGCAAGATGGAAGGTGGCAAGGACGACAGAATCATCGCCTACATGATTGAGCGTGATAGTGTTGATGGTCCTTACTATCATCAGGAGTGGCACGGCATGAAGCCAACGACCCCAATCATCTCTGGTGGTATGAATGCACTGCGTCTCCCTGGCTTCTTCGAGAACCTGGGTCACGGCAACATCATCAACACCTCTGGTGGTGGCTCATATGGTCACATCGACAGCCCAGCTGCCGGTGCAACTTCTCTGCGTCAGTCCTATGAGTGCTGGAAGCAGGGTGCAGACCCAATCGAGTTTGCGAAGGATCACAAAGAGTTTGCTCGCGCGTTCGAGTCATTCCCTCATGATGCTGACTCTATCTTCCCAGGATGGAGAGATAGACTGGGTGTTCATAAATAACAGACAGTCTATCTGTGTGTTGGAAAAAGACCCCTTCGTGGGGTCTTTTTTTTGGCTAATTGCAATAGACAACAGACAATCAAAAGGTTCAATCAGCAACACATTTTTGAATAGAAGTCGTAGTGAGGGGAAGCTGATCAAGATAAGGCAGATCACTTCTGTCGTAGCGAAAGAATCACTTCTAATATCTTCGGGTGATCCCACTCTCTCCCACCTACCGCTCGGTAAACAATCATCCCATCTGGATCAACTATAAAAGTAGTGGGCAGCCCTCGAACTCCCCATTGCTGTATGACAGTAGAATCGAGATCCATCAGTAACGGAAATTCAACTGGATACTCTGCAGTAAATGGGAAGATTGCATCTTCATCCTCTCCGACATTAATCGCTAACATCAACACACCCTCTTTTTCCAACTGCTCCCAAGCACGTTGCATTGCTGGCATTTCAGCCCTACAAGGGGGGCACCAAGTAGCCCAGAAGTTAACAATCACGGGGTTCCCTTGGTAGTCTGACAGCACATATAAATTCTCATTGATATCCATTAACCGGAAATCTGGAGCCATACCCCCCTCTACTCTTGTAAGCTGATACTCTCTGCTTTCTGCGAATAGAGCCGTAGACAACATCTGGGTTAAAATGAACAGTATCAATAACCTCATGAACCACACTCCATAGATTGAATTTCTCCATTAACCGGTGTTTGATCACGGTTTATGGTCAGATTTAGGTCAAACACATCGCCAGGCTTCAAACCAACAATAAACATCCCCCAGTTATAATCACCTTGAGCATAATATTGCTTTGTTGGAAGCAACGACCAATGAAAGGCAACCTTAACAGCTTTAGAGATGCCTACTTTCTCCCAAACTGCCCCCCAATACTCACGGTCCAAAATTGACACTTGATGATTCTGAAACGAGACTTGCCATTGATCCAGGTCATAATCCACTAAACTGTCACTCTTATTTTTGATGGCCCCTTGGAATACACAAACAAGGCCAATTATTGATACCTGCTCTAATGGAAAACCACGACCAATAAAAAATGCCATACTTTGCGATGGAGACAATGGAGTTAACTCAATACTCACCCCTTGCTTGCTCCAACCCCAGCTCTTCGCTTGATTGTTAGCGTTATACACATCAGCATCAGCAGAGAGCGCATAAAACGTAGTGATGAGAGCTAAGAAGATCTGGATTATTCTGAACATAGAATCAATTGTAGTTAACTTGTTTCCAAAATGTTTATCTCTAGCAGGAGCGTTCAAAATACTTGTCAGTAACTTCCCTAAGGTGCTCTTCCAGACGCTCATGTGAAATAGTTCCAATCTCATTGAATAGCCCATCGACATGTCCGAGAAAGATACTGACGATAACAGGGTCAAAGTGCTTACCTCTACCTTCTTCAAGAATCTCTTTTGCCATCTCCAGTGTAAATGCTTCCTTATAAGGACGTACAGACGTTAGTGCGTCAAACACATCTACCACGGCAAAAATACGAGCCGACAAAGGAATCATTTCAGCAAGCAACCCCTTCGGATAACCAGAGCCGTCATATTTTTCATGATGACCACCAATCACTTCTAATGACTTTCGAAGCCAGTGATTGTTCGCGATAATCTGCTGCCCCAGAACAACATGCTGTTTCATGATAGAAAGCTCAGATTCATTCAGGCGGTCCGGCTTTAGAAGAATGGCATCAGGTATTCCAATCTTACCAATATCGTGCAGGAAAGCACCCGTGATTAAACCTTGCATTTCACTGTGCGGCCTATCCAATACCTCAGCCAAACGAACGGCATACATAGTAACTCGATAGTTGTGGGAGTCTGTGTCTGAATCACGTTTGGCAATTGCACTGCCCAAGGTACCGATCAGCTCAACATTAGAATCAAGCAGCATGTTTGATGACTGTATTGACAATCTCATCAGGCTTATTAAAACAGGATAAAGCAATAGAGTAACAACGAGTGCAGAAGCTAATGCAAACAGTACACTGTTTCTGATACGAGCATCAAGCTCTTGTTGTAAAGGCTCATTAATCGGGTAAACACCCTCAAGATAGACAACTGGGTTTTTTTCATCACTGGCCAATGGAATAACGACTTGTATGACTTGCCTCTCGCCAAGTTGAAGCCAGTTTCGGTGACTTGTCCCTGTACCAAGAAATGTATGTCGGTGATCGTCCACTAATGAACGGAAATCGGTATCAAAAGCTTTCCATGCCTCCGCCTGCATCTGACCTGATGAATCAAAAATTCTAATTGCAAGAAATGGAGAGCTGTAAAGTAGTCGTTTAAGCTCAGAACCTTTATGACCATGTTGCATTGCAAGATGCTGGCGATTTTCAGAAACTTTGAAATACTCAGCACTCTCTATCACCATTGAGAATACTGAAGTCTCGATCTGTCGTTTTTCTACCGCGTAGGAGGCCGCTGCTGCTGCTAAGCTAATGATCGTGCCTGCCAGCGTTAGTCGAATAACCACCTGTCGACGAAAGGCCATCGGGGCACATAGAGTCCTAACCCATTTTTGCATTAGCTCCATTTATGGTTCTTCCTATTGCCTTTAACTAACAATTTAACCACTCTATCCGGGCTCTAAATAGTGATAAAGAACTTGCAGTAATGCAGTGTGATCAATTGGCTTGGCTAAAAAATCATCGCATCCCGTTACGGCAAAGGCATCACGGTGCTTTTGCATTATATTGGCTGTGAGTGGCACAATAGGTGTTTCTATCCCTTGCTTGCGTATGGTGCGAGTCGCTTCAATCCCATCCATGATAGGCATCTGCATATCCATTAAAATTAGATCAAAACTTTTTGAAGTTGCCAGATCAACTGCCTCTTGTCCATTCTCCGCCGTTGTCACGGTGATTCCAAGTTTTTCAAGAATTCGCCGTTCCAGTAACTGCATCTCAGGAGTATCCTCCACAACTAACACATGCCCATGAAGCAATTTTTTCTGCTGATCAGGGGGTAGTGATGATGGCTTTCTCTGAACAAGTACATCACTCGGTCGATAAGGTAACTTTAAATGAAATGTAGAGCCTACCCCTATTTGACTTGTAACTTCTATGTCTCCTCCCATTAATTGAGCAAGACTGTAGGAAATATAGAGGCCCAGCCCTGTCCCTCCAAACCGTCTTGAAATGGAGTTATCTGCCTGATGGAATCGCTGAAAAAGTTGATCCACTATCTCAGGTGACATTCCAATTCCTGTATCGACTATAGTAAATTGAAGATTGTTATTGACAACCTCTGTCTCCAGCCTTACTTCCCCTTTTTCAGTGAATTTAATCGCATTACCAACCAGATTAATCAACACTTGAGAGATACGCTGAGCATCTCCACAGAGCTTGAAAGACTCTTCGTTCTTCTGTTCCAATATGAAGAAGGTTTCGCTAGTGAGCTTAATAGACAACATCTGTTTAATATCGTCAAGCAACTCTGACAGCACATAAGGGCGCTCTTCAATCTTAAATTTTCCGGACTCAATTTTAGAGATGTCAAGAATCCCATTGACCAATGCAAGCTGGTTATTTCCTGCCGTCTTAATCAAACGAATCATCTCTTGATGACGCTGCCTATTAATCTCATCCAGCAGAATTTCACTATTGCCGATGATTACGGACAGCGGTGTACGTAGCTCATGACTCATTGTAGCGAGAAATTCATCTTTTGCCCGGCTGGCTGCCTTCGCTTCATACTCACTATGAATCAATTTTTGAAGTAGTGGCTGTGTTAGCCGCTGAAATATTATGACTCCAATGAGAGTGAGAAAAATTCCAATAATGGTCGCTATGACACCTGTAATGATGAACGGCCGCTGGATTTCTGCCATATCCACCTTTGTCACCATCCCGTAGTTGAGGGTTGTTACCGGCTCATAGGCAGCTAATACCTCAACACCTCGATGATCCTTGGCAACGATAGTCCCCGACTCACCCTGAAGAGCCAACTGCATTGGTATCGCAAGCTCTCCATCGAGTGGCAATACTGCCACCTCATCCTTGTTTTTCTCCTCATTATCAGAACTGCCCATCATAAAGTGGATTCTATTATTCTCCATCTTAGCGAGAGACAGTTCTCCGCTTTCACTCCATGTCGCATAGTTATTTTTGGCATCATGAAATTGATGTAGTGCAGTTTTATCAGGGCCACCATGCCGTTGATGGTCTTTAGCAGCAGCCTCCATTAGACGGGTATGGCTTGCTGCGGCCTCACGCAGTCGTAAAGCTTGCTCTTCAAATGAGGTCTGATAAAGCATGAAAATGGTAATGGCTACACTAACTGACACCACCAGGATCAGCGTCACACTCAGTAGGAGTGGAGTTTTATCTAATGAAAAATGCATGATATTGAGGTTATTTGTGTGTTCCTTTGTCGTCTATTGTCATAGGATGGTTAATATGGAGAATCTCTATTTATGAACCCACTCCCTAACCAAGCTTGACCTTCCTCATTCTCAAAGCATTTGTAACAACTGTAACAGAGCTGAGGCTCATCGCAGCGGCAGCAACAACCGGACTCAACAACACGCCAAAGATTGGATACAACACCCCTGCAGCAACAGGGATGCCTATCGTATTGTAGGCAAAGGCGCCCAACAGGTTCTGACGAATGTTCTTCATGGTTGCTCTTGAAAGCAGTATGGTATCCAGCACACCCTGTAATTTCCCTTGCATCAACACAATATCGGCTGACTCAATTGCAACACCTGTTCCCGTACCAATGGCCAACCCCACATCGGCTTGTGTTAATGCTGGAGCATCATTAATCCCGTCTCCAACCATCAGTATCCGCTTTCCTTCACCTTGCAGAATGGCGATCTGATCAATCTTGTCTTTTGGTAGCAGTCCAGAATAGAACTGACGAATCCCCAATTGCTGAGATACCGTTGCCGCAGTATCCCGATGATCCCCTGTCAACATGACTACCTCTAACCCGTGACTATAGAGTCTTTCAATAACCGATTTTGCCTCTGGTTTTATGGGGTCTGCAATTGCAATCAACCCTTGCAGCAAACCATCCACTGCCACATAAATTGGAGTCATCCCCAACTTAGCCCACTCTTGAAGGGGCTCCTCATGTCCCTTGCATGTAACCCCTTCCAATACCATCATTGATCGATTTCCCAGCACTACTCGGTGCTCTTCAACCTGTGCCGATACACCACACCCTGTTTCACTCAAGAAAGAGCGGCTTTCCAATAGTGAAAGCCCCTGCTGCTTGGCTTTACGGGTAATAGCTGTTGCCAGAGGATGTTCAGAGTACTGCTCTAATGAGGCAGAGAGCTGCAACAGTGCATCTTTGCTCATGCCTTTAGTTGGATGAATTGAGATCAGTTCCGGCTTTCCCTCGGTAAGCGTTCCGGTCTTGTCAAAGACCACCGTTGTGACATCTCCTGCCTGCTGTAATGCCTCTCCGTTGCGTATCAAAATCCCCATTCCTGCTGCCCGCCCTACGGCGACCATAATGGACATCGGTGTTGCCAACCCCAGCGCACAAGGGCAGGCAATCACCAATACTGTCATTGCCGCTACAATTGCGTAGCTGAGTTGGGGTGCCGGCCCCATAAGATACCAAACCAGAAAGCTGATGAATGCAATCACTACAACAACAGGCACAAAGATTGCTGCAACACGATCCACCAGTCGGCCAATTTCTGGCTTACTGCTCTGAGCTTTGCGCACCATCTCTATGATACGGGCGAGAACGGTCTCTTGCCCAATACTTGTTGATCGCATCAGAAAACTACCCTGTCCATTGATGGTTCCCCCAACTACCGTTGAACCTGCCTCTTTGGAGAGCGGCATCGGTTCACCGGTCAGCATCGACTCATCCACATAGGACTCTCCCTCTAGTAAGACACCATCGAGCGGAATACGCTCTCCTGGTCGCACTCGCAGGGTTTCATCCAGTCCTATCTGATCCAGTGGAAGGTCCATCTCTTGACCATTGCGAATCACACAAGCCTGATCAGGCTGTAGGTCAATCAGCTTTTTAATCGCTGCACTGCTCTTTCCTCGGGCTCTCATCTCCAGAGCAGAACCAAGTGAGACCAACGCTACAATAATTACGGCTGCCTCAAAATAGAGGTGACGGGCCAGTGTCGGCACCCATTCCGGGAAGAACACGACTATGCTGGAGTAGATCCAGGCGGTACCGGTTCCCAGCGCAATCAACGTATCCATATTACCTCTACGGTTACGTAACGCACTCCATGCACCACGGTAGAAGTGTCCACCCACAACCGCAAGTACCAACAAAGTCACCAGACTGATACCAGCCCATACCTCTTGCCCCTGTTCAATGGATGGAAGCCACCCCCCCATCGAAGACACAAATAGTATCGCTCCGATCCCACCCGCGACCGACGCCTGCCACAATTTCTGTTGATAAGCTTTTATCTCTAGCTCATCCTTATGACGCTCATCGGCCAGAGTAACCATCAAAGCTGCATTAAAACCAGCCGCCTGAACCGCGCTGATCAGTGTATCGCCCTCTACATCACCCTCAATAACCGCAATGCGCTCTCCAAGGTTGACCGTCGCGCTCGACACACCCAAAACCTGCTGTAGCGCCACTTCAACGGCAGAGACACAGCCTGCACAGCTCATTCCTAGTATCGAGAGTCGAGTTTTTTGCATGATAATGTTATCCGTTGCGCTCTATCCAGTTCTGATAGATCTCATCTGACCAGTGGGTCTGTATCCACGCCAGAATAGAACGGATCTCCTGCTCCTGTAAAACAGCCTCAAAGGGTGGCATCTGCCCACCCAATGGAATACCGCCTGTCTTCACTGTTTTGACTAAAAGCGACATCGGATGGTGCCAGGCGTGAGCTGTACCGTTAAGTGGCGGCGGGGGGTATTTTCCATTCTCATCTGCCTCTCTCCAATTTGGAGTTGCTGCCGACTCTGGGCCATGACAACTGGCACAATGCGTCTGATAGAGAGGTTCCCCTTGGGCTACCTGCTGTTCACTGTACCAGCGCCCAGCTATTGCCTCCTCTACAGGTCCATCATTAGAAGTGGATTGCATAACGACCACTCCAATTATAATGACCATAAGAAGAGTGAGACCTAATACCGTTTTACTCATGATTTAACTTCCATTAGTAGAGTTTATTTGCCTGTTGCAACCAACGCACATAGGAGATAATTTTGCTGACATCACGCTGTTGAATACCCGCTACAGGGGGCATATCTCCAAACTTCCAATGGTGAGCTTTAACACCTTTCATTGCTGCACTATAAAACGCACCATCCCCATGATGTGATGGCTTGTAGAAGTCATGAATCAAAGGGGGCCCTTTGTCCGTGCCTTTTGCCCACTCTCCATGACATACAGAGCAGTTCTTTTTGAACAATCTTACCCCTACGGCCTCTTTAAACGGAACCCGAACCCCGGTATCCGTCACTGCCGCCTGAGTCGTCGACATCACAAATACCCCAACCATTACCACAAAACTAATTACTATTTTTATCATCACTCTATTCCTTGATTGATCACTTATTGAATACCTGCCAGTTGTTGGTTTTTTCGCACATAGAGCACAATGTCACTCACTTGCCCTGGGGTCAGACCTGTGAGCATTGGCATATCACCAAATTGCCAATGGTGCTGTTTCACACCATTTTTTACGGCATGATAGAACGACAAATCGGCATGGTGTGCAGGTGCATACGTTGCATCAATCAGTGGTGGCCCTTCACTGCTGCCATTCAGACTTACACCATGACAACGGGCACACACCTCCTGGTAACGACTCTGACCCAGGGCGATATCTGGCTGATACCCCACTGCAGGCAGAAAGTTACGCGCACGAACCTGAACAGGATCAAACCACTCATCCACATTCAGGGCGAGTACAACCCCAGACAGCGCCACAATCCCAATAACCAAAACTCGAGCAATCATGGCACGATCCGTTATGGCTTCACTTCTATCGTAATTATCGGTGAAACCAAATTCTCAAACGGAGCATGCTCTTCATCTGCCACTACCAACTGAAGGATATGCCGACCTGGAGTTAGTGCTAACACTGTGTCCATCTCACCTGCTGTAAATAGTAGGTGCTGTGCGGATGGCTGCATCGGCTCATCTATTGTCGGGTCGATCACTTGATCAATAGCCAAATGAAAGTGGCCAGCATTATGTTTATCGACCCCTGCAGGTGCAATCTTGACCCCATATGCCTTGAAGTTAACCGGTACCGGACTGCTGACTACGGCGTAGTTTTGTGGTGAGGCAATCTCAACACGCTGTCCTCGATCATAGTCCCCATGCGCAAATGCTGTTCCACTCAAGAGCACCCCACTTAACAATATTCCGCTTAACCGTGGTGCACTCATAATCTTCACTATCTTCATCTATTGATTCCTTATTCTCTGCCTACCCTGCAGGACAACCCTTACAGGGCACACAAACTTCGATATTATTATTTGCGCTGTGAAGCAGTCAGCTCTTTCAGAGAAGCATCGATACTGGTCAACAACCCTTCCATTCTGGCCATATGAGCCTGCTTAGTGCTCATCATCTGATGCATCATTTGTGGATTCATTGCTTGCCCATTCTGCCTACCCATCATATTTGACATCATCTGTCCGTTCTGACCTCTCATCATGTTTGGCATCATCTGTCCATTCTGGCCTCCCATCATGTTTGGCATCATCTGTCCATTCTGGCCTCCCATCATGTTTGGCATCATTTGACGGTTCATCATTGGCATACCCTGATTACCCCCCATCTGTCGCATCATTTGAGGATTCATCATCGGCATCCCCTGATTACCACTCATCTGTTGTGATTGTCCGACTATTGCACCCGGCACCATTGGTGTTGCAGCTTGTGTGGTGTTAGCAGTTGATTCAGCTTCATGACCATGCCCTTCATCTGCCAAGACAGGCAGAGACAATACCAGTGCTGCAGTAGTAGCCATCATTTTTTGTGAAAGTTTCATGTTTCGTTCCTTGTGTAAGTATGAAAATAATTTTGAGTTAAGGTGATACCTTGCAAGATCTGGATACATCTCATAATCAAGCATCGGTAAATGATTAACTCTGACTTTGATATTACGGCCCTTATGTAAGCCCAGTTTGTCTGAGATCCCCTTTTTTGTAATAAAATGTAATTGATCGGTAATCAGTTGTGGCTGTCGATATGAGGCACTGCATCCTGATCATTCTGGACATGAGTATGTCCCCCTTCACCAACCAACCCTTGGTAGTACTCAGGGCGCATTCCCTCAACCACATCCAAAAACGCCACCAGCTCCCATAACTGTTCATCTGTATGGAACTCACCCCATGCGGGCATCCCGGTCATCTTGAATCCATGCTTGATTGCCCAGAATGTTTCAGCCGGATCATGTTTGTCGTACTTATCATGCTTCTCCCTCTGTTGGTGAAATACCGGGGGTTGAGGATAGAGCCCCTGATTAAGCTCTGTGGGCTCCATTCCTGGTGCCAAATGACATTGCGCACACATTGCGGCATAGTTCTTTGCACCATTTGAGACCATCTGCAGGTCACCCAATGGGGGATCTTGAATATCTTTAGATCGAACTTCAACTGATCGCTCTCGAACCAATTCCAGCAAACTAGTGGTGATATCCCAATGTCTGTCTGTAGCAGAAACATTAAATGCTCCTGACAAGATAAATGCCACGCCACCAGCAATACCAAGGCCCGCCATACCTATTACCGTCTTTATACCCATTGGGTCACCTCCAAAAATTGTTAGAACCAGATACGAATGCCTACAACAAATTGGGTATCTTCCACTGTTTCACCTTCAGCCCTTGCATAATCTGCGGTCTGCCCAACTTTCTTGTTCCAGTTGACCCCAATGTATGGAGCAAACTCACGTCTCATCTCATAGCTCAAACGTAAACCTAGCTCCAGATCAGAGATGCCTGACCCTATTCCAACCACCTCATCGTCTCTGGAATAAAGATTTATCCCTGCCTCGGGCGAAAGAACCAACTGCTGCGTCAACATATATTCATATTCAGCACTTCCCCGCATTCCGATCTGGCCACTCTTTCCAAAATAGAGCGCACTATTAATATCAAACTGATAAGGTGCCAACCCTTGAATGCCGACAGCCAGATAATTGCGATCCGGTTCAGGCTTAGTGTTGTGCCTCCACCCCACCTGAACATCCCAGAACGGTGCCACTGCATGACTGTATAAAAGCTGCACCTCTGCCTCTTCTGTATTGCCATTCACCCGTTCCACATCAGTCTTTATCCATAATTTATCCAGGTCATAACCTACCCAGGCATCTGCCTCCAATACCATCGGATCACTTCCATCAGCATTACGGGTCTCCAACTTATCAATCATCACCTTGTACAATAATGGATCATCTGCACCGCCAGCCATTGCTGAAACCGTAAACCCCAATGCCACAGTAGTCGCTACTATTTGTTTAATCATCTTGTCTCTCCTTAACTAACCACTACCGTGCGGAACATTCCCAGCATGTGATACAACAGGTGGCAGTGGTAGGCCCAGCCCCCTTCAGCATCGACAGTGACCCTGTAACTAATACGAGAACCTGGCTGCACCACTACGGTATGTTTGCGTGGCAGATAGTTGTTGTCCCCCGTCTCCAGATCACTCCACATTCCATGCAAGTGCATTGGGTGATTCATCATGGTGTCATTCACCAAAGTGATTCTTAAACGCTCTCCCAGCTTCCACTGCAAAGGCTCTGCATCACTATGCTTCACCCCGTTAATCGACCACATATAGCGTCCCATATTCCCTGTAAGGTGCAGCTCGATTTCACGATCCGGCTCTCGATGATCGTAGGTAGATCGTAAATTACGCAGATCTGCATAGGTCAGCACTCGCCTACCGTTATCACGCAATCCCACTCCAGGATCATCTAAACGGTACTGCGGTAAATCAGCTCTCATATCAACATGAGGGCCATATTCTGTATCTGCATGCTTCACTGGCACTGCAGTAAAGTCTGAGGGGTTAGGCGGGATCTGCTGCTGGTCATGATTCATATGCTGCATTGCTGACATCTGGTGCTGACTATGATCCATACCCTGCATCGCTGACATCTGGTGCTGACTGTGATCCATACCCTGCATCGCTGGCATCTGGTGCTGACTGTGATCCATACCCTGCATCGCTGGCATCTGGTGCTGACTGTGATCCATACCCTGCATCGCTGGCATCTGGTGCTGACTGTGATCCATACCACCCATCATTTCACCACTTGGCATCTGATGCATTTCATGGCTCATCTCATGTGCTCCATGGTTCATACCCATATCATCATGTGTCAAATTTGGAACTGCATCCATCTCCGGAATTTCACCTCTCATATTGAGGTCTGGTGTTAGCGTACCCCTGGCATAGCCTGAACGCGCAATATCCTGAGCAAAGATCGTATATGCTTGCTCATCACTAGGCTCAACGATCACATCAAATGTCTCCGCCACACCAATTCTGAACTCATCCACCGATACGGGTTCAATATGCTGCCCATCAGCAGAGACAACGGTCATATTCAACCCTGGAATACGCACATCAAAGAAGGTCATCGCTGATCCATTAATAAACCGAAGCCGAATTTTCTCTCCCTTCTTAAACAACCCAGTCCAACCATCCGTGGGAGTCTGACCATTGGTCAGAAAGGTGTAGGTATAGCCTGTAACATCAGAGAGATCACGCTGGCTCATTCGCATCTGATTCCACATCTGACGATCACGCCATGTAGCCTCCAGACCTTTTTCATTAATGTCTCTCATTAGATCAGCATGTGTACGCTCATTGAAATTGTAGTAATGACTTAACTTCTTCAATTTTGCATAAACCCCCGTAGGGTCTTCATCCGTCCAATCAGAGAACATCACTACGTAATCACGGTCATAATCGAATGGTTCAGGCTCTTTGGGATCGATAATGATGGGGCCATACAGGCCTGTCTGCTCCTGAAACCCTGAATGGCTGTGATACCAGTATGTACCACTCTGCACAATGGGGAATTGATAGGTAAAGCTCTCACCTGAACGGATACCTTTGAAGCCAGTTGCAATGCCTGGAACACCATCCATGGCACTGGGGAGAATAAGGCCATGCCAATGTATGGAGCTGGTTTCATCCAGTTGGTTGTGCACATTAATCGTTACCGTATCTCCTTCTTTCCAATGCAAAATCGGAGCTGGCAGTGAACCATTAACGGTTGTAGCGATCCTGGGAGCCCCAGTAAAGTTCACCGCCTGCTCACCAATGGTTAAATTAAATTGGGTTCCAGACAAAATATCTGGTTGCTGTTGTTGTATCGCGGCTGCAAACACTGATTTAGAGGCAATGCCAAATGAAGCCACTGCTCCACCCATAGCCAGCCCTTGAACAAATTGCCGACGGCTTAACAACATACCGTTATCTTGCAGTAGCTCCGCTGCAACTTCTTCTGATGTACGGTGTTTCATAAAACGCTGAATACTCCTGTGTAAATCGCTAATAAAAGGGCCCGTAACGTGGGCAATCCGAACCGATTTACTCAACATAGGGAGGAGGCTGTTGAGAGGAGTGGTAGGTCAAACCACTTGATCACGGGATTTACTATAAGGGGAGAATGTAAGCTGAATATGTCTGAAAAGAGCTGTTTTGTAATGATTTGTAATTGATAATCACTTACTTTTTGATGGGCATATCGGCATATCAATCATGCCAGTATGAGAATCACCCACCCAGTCGGAGCAGTGGTTTTTGCATGCAGGATCATCATGAACAATCTGATTGAGTTCAATTCATCCACTGAAGTCGTGGTGTGCTCTATCTCAGCCCCAAAAAACTACATACATCGCATATGTGCCGGCCCCTGACATGATTTGATCCGTTCTCCCCACAGGCTTTTCATATAGGCCACCAGATCCTCTGCATCTTTTTGGGTAACCCCCAGCTTGCCCCACGCCTCCATTCGGCTTTGGCGTGGTGACCCCTCCAGTATGGTTTTAATCAATGCCTCATCGGTATGGTGCCAGGCATGGGCAGACTCATTCAGCGCTGGCGCCATAATGTAATCACGATTGGTCAGCGCCTCAATGGTGTAGGTCTCACCCACCCCGTTGATCCCGTGACAACTTTGGCACTTCTCAACATAGAGTTTCTGACCACGCATCTCTTGCTCTGAGGTCACTTTGGGTAATCTATCCTTCCTGCTCCAGCTCTTCCCCCCGTCTTTAGACAGTATCACTTTTCCAAACTGATTCTGGGCCACCCACTCTCCAGCGGGAGTAGCGAATAGATCCACAACCACTTGAGCACCCATCTGATTATTGATCAGTGACCATTGAGAGGTATCAGGGTGTACCTTATGCAGCCCTTTCCCTACAATGAAAGCATAGGTCTCTCCATTCCTGAGTGTTGTGATCATCGTTACGGGCAGTGGCATCGGGTAGGATCGTCTCCACTGTTTGCCACCATCACTGCTCACAAACAGCCCTTGATCCGTAGCTGCATACTGCGCTCCCGAGGCGTGCTCTACAATCTTCTTCTGTTCCGGTAGTTGTTGTAGCGAGAATATTTCCGTCATATCCACAGGCTTTTGATGATCTGCATAAACCTGGGGCTCCACCAATGTGTACCCAATTAAACCCACTGCAACAACAGCGGCAAAACCCCACATCATGACACTCTTTAACTTCGATTGACTACTATCCATCTTCTCTGAACTCCCAATAATATTCATAAACATCAACATCTACTAAACCGTTTCGATCTCCGACATCCGCTGTCGACGAATCTGTAAAATAAGTATCACGCCACCCGCTACCAGTAACAACAGTGGAAGCGCCCACAGCAGCCAGGTACGCGGAGATACCTGAGGACGGTAGAGGGCAAAATCACCATAGCGTGCCACAAACCAGCTTCGTATCTCACTGTCTGACTTCCCCTGTAACAGCATCTGGTAGACCTTGAGTCGATGGTCTCTGGCGATCGATGCATTGGATCCGGCAATACTGGTGTTCTGGCATTTTACGCAGCGGATCTCCTCAATCAGTCGCTTATAGCGATCCTCCTGGGCCTGGATCTCAAATTTGAAACCATCAATAGGCGCAGACCAAGAGAGGGGGGATGCCGTCAAAAAGAGGAGTAATAACAGCCCCCTTGATATAGAGATCACAGACATCTTCCATCTCCCGACTTCATCTTGCGAACCACAGCAAGAATGTTGGCCACATTGTGTTTAACCTCCAGACGATTATCTGGGTCAGGATTTTCCAGGTCATTCAATGCACCTGTCAGGCGATCACAAATTCGCCCATCGACATCGATAATGAAAGTCTCGGGTGCCCCTGTAACCCCCCACTCAAGACCGGCTACATTATCTCCATCATCTCCTGTCTTGCCATAAGGATTCCCCAGCCTCTCCAGCCACTGAAGTGCAGCTACACGACTGCCTCCAGACTCCTCGCGATCTTTCCAGTTGATACTGTTGATGGGAACCTCCCCGGTTGCTGCCAAGCGCATCAATACATCATGTTCGGCACGACAGGCAGGGCACCAGGTGGCCCATATATTGAGCAGACTGACCTGACCATTGAGGTCAGAGCGAGAGAACCTATGCGCCGGTTCAAGCAATCCCGGCAGGTCAAACTCCGGTGATAACTGCCCGATCATTGGAGAGTCATCCCCCTCCAGCCCCGGCTTCAGCTTGAGGCCGATAAACAGGAGCACAAACAGCAGTACCATAAGGGTTGCCGGCAGAATTACCCGTGAACGTGATGCCATATTTACTCCTTATGCTCTGGCAGATGCAAGAGTGCTTTGGATGAAGAAGAGTTGTTCTTGCGCAAGGCGCGGAACCCCCGGATCAACAGTGGAACGATAGTGATTCCGCCAAGCAACAGAAATATCGCAGTGGCCGAGGTCAGGCTATCCATTCCCAGATAACCACCATAATGTGCCAATAGAAAACTGACAGGGATCAGTCCAACGAGGGTTGCAACAACAAATCTCACTGTTGTGATAGGCGTAAGTCCAGCACCATAGCTGACCAGATCAAAAGAGAGGAAGGGGATCAAGCGTGAGACCAGCACCATCCCTGTAAGTGCATTCTGTGATCCCAACCATCCCAATCTCACCCTATCTCCAAGATATCTGTTAAGGGTCTCATACCCCAACCATCTCGAAATTGAGAAGGCAACCAGGGCTCCGAGCGTTGCTCCCATAATGATATAGAGGGTTCCCCATAGATGCCCATAGATCGCACCTGCAACCAAGGCAATAGGCGCACTCGGGATCGGATTGATCACAATTGCTACAGCCATCAATACAATAATTGCAGCAGGCCCACAGTAACCAAGATCCAGCAGGGCGATTTTCAGTCTATTCGGGTTTGTTAGCAGATCCAGAGCCCCATACTCATCCAGCAAGATATAGGTATAGACCATGGAGAGTGCAATAAAAAAGAACCATAGAAAGTTACGGAGTAGATCCGTCTTTGTCATTATCATGGCAGCACAATACACCTTCAATGTAACAGCAGATTGTCTGAAATCTATCTTTTTGTAAGCCAATGTAACAGGGAGTCCTCCACTTACATTCGCTTACAAAAAAGGTTAGTAATTTTAAAATGAGTGTCTATGATCAACTCATGAACAAAATTCAGAACGCATGGCAGGTAAAACGGAAATTCAGGGTAACTGATGCTCCCGTGCAGATTAGTGTATTAGCTGGTGTAGATGACGTTAGCTGGAACCGGAAAGGCAACCGAGTCATCGTCATTTATGACATCCGTACCACTGATTATGAGACGGTTCTGCAGCAACTTTTTGATGCGGGCGTAATTGTTAAACAAGGTTTATGGTTTAGATGGCTCGGAAAGATGCACCAGTCCACAGACTTAATTGGCAGGGAAAATGCCTCAGCACGGCCAGCACCCTGCTGTAACAAACCCCCAAAATAAGGAGAATAACTATGGAGACCATGATGGTTGGTGGCGGATTTGGAGGACTTTTCTGGATTATTATTCTGGGGCTGGTAATCTGGCTAGTTGTTGATCGGCGACCTTTAGTCGGTGGCCCTTCTCACAGTTCACAGAAAAGTGCTCTGGACACCCTTGATCAAGCTTACGCCAGTGGATCGCTGGATCGAGAGACCTATCTTCAGAAGAAAAATGACCTCAGTGGTTAAGGAACCTCTGAATAAGTCATGTGTAAATGCCTAACACCCACAGAGCCAGGGACTAACGTGGTAGCTCAAGGCGTGCGGAGACGCCACCTTGAGGGGCATTCTCTATTCTAAGTTCTCCACCATGCGCATGAGCCACATTGCGCGCAATACTCAACCCCAATCCGGTACCACCGGACTCTCTGCTTCTGGAATGCTCTATCCGATAGAAGGGGTCAAAGATCTTCTCCAGCTCCGACTCCGGTATTGGATCACCTTCATTATGAACCGTGACACACACAGACTGCTCTGATTCATTCAGCTTGACACCCACTTCTCCACTCCCATAGTGGGATGCGTTCTCCAACAGGTTGGTGAGGCAGCGTTTAAGTGAAACCAGTTGAGCATTCACAGGCATCGATAATTCACCTTGGATTTCAAACAGAATTCCCAACGGGTGGAGATCTTCTTGCAGACTCTCAAGCAGCGCCTCTAGGTCAATTTTCTGTCGTAACTCAGGCCTCTCTGTCCCTCTCATGAAATCGAGAGTCGCACCCACCATCTCTTCCATATGGCTGAGATCATTTTCTATCTCTCCCCGCAACTGTTGATCTTCCAGCAACTCAGTACGCAGACGCAGGCGTGTAATCGGGGTCTTCAAATCATGTGAGACCGCTGACAGTATTCGCGCCCGATCACCAATATAACGACTGAGACGCTGCTGCATGGTATTGAATGCCAGTGCAGCCTGCCTCACTTCAGTTGGCCCTTCTACCCCCAGTGGTGGATGATGTATATCACGCCCCAGAGCCTCGGCGGCACTGGAGAGCGTTGAGAGCGGGCGAGTAACCCAGCGTACCGCGATCCAGGTCAGTAACAGTACTGCGGCCATCAACAGTAGTAATGCAGCCACCATACGGGTGGGCCATGCAAAGATTTTCTTAGGCATAAAGTAGTGAAAGTCGACCCAAACCCCATCATTGAGCCGTATCTGTACATGGAAAGATTTCACACTCAGGCGCTCTCCCATCTTCTGCTGCATCTGTTGATGCATCTCTCTCATCTCTGGTGGCGGGTGCATTGCCCCCAAGTCATGAACCATACGCTCAGACTCCACCACCTCTACATAAGCTTCATATCCGGTCGGAAGCCGTCTTTGCAGATACTCCCGAAACAGTCGATCCAACTGCTCATTGGGGACGTCTCCATGCACTAATGAATGTTCACCCTCCTCTTTTGAGCTGTAAAGAACGATTTCCAATGGATACCCACTGAGGGCATCCACTATGCTCTGACGCAACACTGGCTCTACGGAATCCAATAGTTCAACAATCGAGCTGATCTTCTCTGCGCTCTCTGCTCCCATGGTCTGGTGCAACACACTATCTCGGTCATAGAGGTGAACCAGTGCGCTTAACAGTTGTGGCACCATCAACCCTACAAGAAGAATAGCTAACAGGCGGCCATACAAAGAGGACGGAAGAATCTTCACCCATTCCCCACGAAGGTAACTTCTGGAGAGAAGAGATAACCCTCTCCACGCACGGTATGGAGCATTTGGGGACTCTTTGGATGTTCTTGAAGTCGCTTACGAATCCGGCCCACTAATACATCTACACTCCGGTCAAAGGGGTTGGAATCCCGTCCCTGCGAAAATTCCAGCAGTTGATCACGGCTTAATACACGCCCACTACGCTCTACAAATACACGCAGAAGCCGGAATTCTCCGCCACTCAGTGGAATAACGACCCCATCAGGAGAGGTCAGGTGACGTTGCTGAAGGTCTAATGACCAGTCAAGGAAGCATGCTTGTGCACTATTAGGGGGCTCTGATGATTGTGGCAATGCCTTGGTTCTGCGCAACACACTTTTGATTCTAGCTAATAGTTCTCTGGGGTTGAATGGTTTGGGAATGTAATCATCGGCCCCCATCTCCAACCCCAAAATACGGTCTGTCTCTTCACCCATTGCTGTCAGCATGACAACAGGGGTATTGGAGTCGGTACGCAGCCTTCTCAGCAGGGAGAGCCCATCCTCCCCTGGCATCATCAGGTCGAGTACAATCAGATCAAAGGGCATCTTCTCCAGAGCCTCAAACATCTGCACACCATCGGCAGCAAGCTCAACCCGAAACTCTGCCTTATGCAAGTACTCTTTTAATAGACGACGAATCTCTGCATCATCATCCACTACCAATAGCCGAACCTGGTTCATAGATAGAGCACCTATTCCTGAATGGGGTACCCCAGTTCAGTCAATTTCTCTGCAACCTGCGGAAAGGCAGCTTCATCCAGATCTAGGGTGACCGTTTTCTCATCCACATTGACTGAGGCCTGGTTCACACCTGCGATCTCAGGAAGGTTAGTTTCGATGGTGCTGGCACATCCCCCACACATCACATTGGCTACCGTTACTTTTTTTTGCATTACATCACCTTTTTAAATTGCTTCTATTTAAGAGTTATTATCTGTTATGTAACCACAAACTGCCCCATCATCCCTTGATCTTCATGTTCCAGAATATGGCAATGATACATATAGGGGTTTACCGCATCACGATATTCAGGAAAATGGATCATCAGGTGAACAGTCTCATTGGGATGCACCAGAACGGTGTCTTTAAAACCCAGCTCATGACTCTTGATCCTGCCTCTACGTTTAATGATCTTGAATTGAACATTATGAATATGGAATGGGTGCGGCATCATGGTGAGATTCTTAATTTTCCAGACCTCCACACTTCCAGCCTTCACAACTTCATCAATGCGATTCATATCCATCGCCTTTCCATTAATGGAAAATTGATCCTGTGTCATAAATCTGGCTGGGTTCATCATCATTTGCAGTGAGAACGAGCGTTCTGCCTGAATGGGTATATCTCTATACATCGAGTGTGAGACCAGTTGTGAGGGAAGAGTAACAGGGCCGTTCACTACCTTACGGGCATCAATTTGGAAAATATCAAACTCCTGTTCCTCCCCCATCATTCTGTTCATCATCGACATCTCTCGCTGCGGAAAGCGTAGATCATGAGGCCGCTGTCGTAAAACTGGCATGGTTCCATCCGAAAGATCCACCAATATCTCAACCCGTTCTGCGGGTGCCAGTCTGATAGAACGTACCTCAATGGCTTGCTCTAACAGCCCCCCGTCACTCCCAATCACAGAGAACGAACGTTGGTCATTAAATTCCAGTTGATAGGTTCTTGCATTAGACCCATTCAGCAATCTGAATCGGATCAGCGCTGTTTCAACCTTCAATAGAGGGTTGATCACACCATTTACCAGCAGGGTATCTCCTCTCTTCCCCATCATTCGATCACGCATGGTTGTCAGATATTGGAGTGAACCATCCGCATTAAAGTCCCTATCCTGAATAATGACTGGAAAGTCATCCACTCCATAGGTTGAGGGTAAATTCAGGTTTTGACTCTCCTCATCGTCAATAATAAACATGCCCGCCAATCCATGATAGACCTGAGCACCCGTCTGATGTAACTGGTGAGAGTGATACCATAATGTCGCTGCCGGTTGATCAATTTTGTAGTCACTCTCCCATTGCCCCAGTGGGGCAATAGATTGATGTGGACCACCATCTTCCTTTGCTGGTAGCTTCATTCCATGCCAATGCAGTGTCGTTTCTTTTGAGAGTTGATTAACCACTTTAAAGTGAACATGATCATCACGATTTGCTCGAAGTGTTACACCAAGAAATGGTTGATTGATTCCCAGGGTGACGGTTTGTAAGCCAGGGATAATCTCACTCAGCCCTGACTGAATCTGAAGATCAAAGTAGAGGTGTTTCCCTTCTCTTCTGCCCACCTCTAACGGTGGTACTTTGAACGGGTTGTAAAAGCGTGGTCGCACAGCGGCATGAACCATCGATACTGGTAGCATACCTACCAATAGTGCAGTCTGAAGGAGTCGTCTTCTTGAAATCATGAAATGAGCCTTTGCCAGTTTAATGTATCCATTACTCAAACAGGAAGATTACACCTCAAATGTAAATGGAGTATGTCAGCAGGTGCTCTTTTTGTAATCGAATGTAACAGAATACAGTTGCTCTATCCTCAAGCTAAACCGATGGCTTAACACTTAAGGAAGCTCTGTGAGGTGCCCCCCAATCGTTGGACAGAAATAGGGGGAAGTTAAGACAATTATTCATGCGGTTTTTCAGTGAAAAATTGATTCCATAAAATATAGTTGTAGTGCTGTTTTTTGTCAACCATTTTA
>Ga0233428_1000483_pt1 | contig 54372 bp, 43 predicted proteins | sample SI_118_April2016_4_FD_179890 | JGI IMG/M metagenome (GOLD analysis project Ga0233428, IMG submission 179890) | Seawater microbial communities from Saanich Inlet, British Columbia, Canada - SI_118_April2016_120_MG | ecosystem: Environmental > Aquatic > Marine > Inlet | place: Canada: British... | reverse complement strand
GACTGCTCACCGAAACCGACTGCCCCTACCTGACCCCCACTCCGCACCGGGGCAAACGGAACGAACCGGCCTATGTGAACTTCACCGCTGAAAAACTTGCGGAAATTCGCGGACTAAAAATTGACGACGTACAGCGCACCATGGCCCTCAACTTTTTCGAACTGTTCGGAATCGGAGAAAACGCTAAAACTGGAACCGTTTCTTATAAAATCCGCAACTCTCTTTATCTCAACCTGACACAACGGTGCACGGCGAATTGCACTTTCTGCACCCGACTGACCAAACCCGTAGTTCAAGGCTATAACCTGGAACTGAAACGAGAACCAACAACAGAAGAAGTCTGGCAGTCTATCGACAATGTTAAAAACTATGACGAGATCGTTTTCTGTGGGTTTGGCGAGCCAACGTTAAGACTGGATGTCGTCAAGGAAGTGGCACAAAAAATAAAAGATGCCGGCGGGCGTGTGCGGCTCAATACCAACGGGCACGGCAACGTCATCAACAAACGCAATATTCTTCCTGAACTGTCTGGGCTGATCGATGAAATCTCGGTAAGCCTCAACACCGATACTTCAGAAGCCTATGACGAAATCTGCCAGCCTCTACCCATGTTCAGGAACGGCATCTACGACAAGATCAAAGAGTTCATCACCGAGGCTAAAAAATACATTCCCGAAGTGCAGGCCACCATCGTCACGCACCAGAAGGATGTCGATGAAGCTCAATGCGAAACCATCGTCAATAAAGAGTTCGGCGTAAAATACCGGGCGCGAAGATACAATATTGTAGGTTAGCGGCGAGCCGCCGCTGGCTACTGGCAACAAGGCTACGCCTTGAGGAAATGAGCAATAGCTATTTGCCTCCCCTGCCAGGGGGCTCGGCTTAACAGGAGGTTGTAAATCACCCCAGCCCCTCTTTGAAAAAGAGGGGTCCATTGAAGCTCCCCCTTCTACGAAGGGGGTTGGGGGGATTTGCTTTTGTGACAGATGACTATGGAAGAAAACGACAAGATATCAATCAGCAGTAACAAGTCCGGTCTCGGCTGGGTGTCATTGGGTGCGGGTCTTGCGGGGTTGAGCGTCATGCTTGGTGCGTTTGGTGCGCATTCTTTAAAAGCCCGGTTGATCGAAAAAAAACTCGCTACGTTTCACACTGCAACGGACTACCTCGGTTATCACGCACTGGGTTTGATCGCTATTGGAATTCTGATGCTGGTGCTTGAGGACGGTATCCACGCAAAACTGCAACGCTCGGCCCGCTGGATCAGTTCTGGCATTTTGTTATTCAGTGGAAGTCTTTATATGCTTACTTTCGATGGCCCACGTTTTTTTGGTCCCGTCACACCCTTAGGTGGACTGTGCTTCATGATCGGCTGGTTCACTCTTGCCTACAGTCTTTTCAAGTTTTCCCGCTCTTGAGTTTGAGCCAGGGGTTTTTCCGTGGGAGCAGATTTTTGGATAGAACTCAATAGGAAACCTGATTGCGGCCATTATTTTTGGCTTTATAAAGAGCCTTATCAGCGGCTTCGACTAGGGTTCTAGTCTGGAATCCGTTTGCAGGCTTGAAAGCACTAACCCCCAGGCTGACGGTTACACATTCAGCAACAGAAGAATGTGCATGTTCGATATTCAGCGACACAACGGCTTCTTTTATCGCCTCTGCTATTTTGAGCGCTCCCTCTAATGACGTATCTGGCAGGATCACCGCAAACTCCTCTCCTCCGTAGCGAGCAATGATATCGCTGGCACGATGCAGTGATTCGCAAAGCACCTTGGCAATCTGTTTAAGACCGTCATCACCAGCCTGATGACCGTAGTTATCGTTATATTGTTTGAAACAATCGATATCCAGCAAAACACAGGCGAGTTCATGCTTATTCCTAATCGCCCGCTTCACCTCTTGATCTAAATATTGATCGAGATATCGCCTGTTATAAGTATTTGTCAATCCGTCGAGAATGGCTAATTTCTCCAGTTCTTCTGTTTTGGATTTGAGTTTTTCTTCCCTTTTTATTAATTCAGAGTTGGCAGCGATCAATTGTTCATTCAAGTCCTTAATTTGCCTTTCCATGCCCTGTTGCTTCAGGCCTTTGGATATTTTGATGGCTAACTCGTCCCGGTCACAGGGTTTCAGCAGATAATCATAAGCTCCCAGCCTGAGAGCTTCTATGGATGTGTCCATGGTCCCGTATCCGGTAAGAGCGATAACTACAGTGTCCGGTCTTTCCTTCTTAACCTGTTTCAACACCTCAATGCCACTGATACCCTCCATCATGATATCGGTAACCACCACATTCGGTTTTATTTCGTTGAAAATTTGCAACCCACTCTCACCACTGCTGGCTGTTGCTACTTCATAGCCCCTTTTTTCCAGGGCGTGACTCATGATTTGAAGAAGAGACGTCTCATCATCTATATACAGTATGGATTTATCACTCATTAGTTACGCCTCAAAGGAAAAACCAGGGTCACAGTAGTACCTTGATTGGTTCGACTATCTATCTTTATCTCCCCGCCGTGTAACTCAACAATTCCGTGACAAACAGAAAGCCCAAGCCCGGTACCCTTCACCGCTGACTTGGTGGTAAAAAAAGGTTCGAAAATATTCTTCATAATATCAGGTGGAATTCCACAACCGGTATCACTAATAGAAATATTGGCACTGGAATTCACCTGTTCAGTGGTGATAGTAAGCGACCCTCCCTGATCAATCGCCTCTTCGGCGTTTTGAAGCATATTCAAAACCACCTGTTTGAACTGATCGGGGACCACCTCGACTTCTGGCAGATGTTTGTCATAATTCAGGCAAAGTTCTATATTTTTTGCCTTGATATTTTTCCTGCTCAACAAAAGTATTTCATCAATCGCCTTATGGATGTCAATGGCCTCGAAAATATCTAAAGAGGGTCGGTTGAAATCCTGCAAACTGCGCGTTAATCTGGCGATTCGGTCACACTCCTTGACCGCAATGTCCAGGAGGCCTGCTGACCCTTTATCCATCTCCACATCTTCACTAATTTCTTCCAGGGCGGACTTGATACTAAAAATTGGGTTGTTGAACTCATGTGCTATCGAAGCGGATAGCTTGCCGATGGCTCCCAGTTTCTCGGAATGCACAAGCCGGTGCTGAGTCGCTTCGAGGTCATGAGTCCGCTGCGCCACCACTTCTTCGAGATGATTTCGGTGTTTTTCCAATTCCTCTTCCGCTTGCTTACGCTCGGTAATGTCCAGGACCGTTCCCATCATACTTACGGGCTCCCCCGTCTCACTGAAAACCAGATCAGACCGCTCATTCACCACGCGGATGATACCATCGGGCAAAACTATGCGATGATCTATGTCGTACGGCTTGGATAAATGTATGGCCTCGTCAACCGACTGTTTTACAGATTCGCGGTCTTCAGGATGCACCAATCCAAGAAACATATCATAAGTCGCGTCAAGCTCTTGCGGTTGCAAACCGAAAATGCGGTACACCTCGTCAGACCAATTAAGTTTATTTTCTTTAAGATCCAATGACCAACTCCCAAAGTGTGCTATTTTCTGAGCGCGAGCGAGATCCGCTTCGCTTTTTCCCAGTTTCCTCAGTAGCACCGAGCCCGACCTTACAAAGTAAATGGAGCCCAAGGTAATCATTATCAGGGCTATGCATCCCGCATAGACGGCCGACTGAATAAAAGGAGCGCGAAGCTCGGACAAATCTATTTTTGCTACGAGTCCCAGGTTTAAAACTTCGATCGGTTCGTACGCCGCAAATACGGTCTCACCCCGGTAATCGAGACCCAAAATCCAGCCGCTCTGACCCGACAAGGCCCTGCGCATGGGCTCCGCCAAGTCCGATTTCATAGGAATCCATTTTGAGTTTTCCCCAGTTCCGTGTCTGTGCGTCAGCATAAAAACGATGGAATCTCCCTCTCTTCTACCCAAGGTAAACTCACCTGTTTCGCCAAAGCCTTTTAAGCTCTCATGCGCTTCAACTATTTGACTTATTGTGGCGGCAAACCCTCTCCCTTCTATGCCTTTCTCACTGGACCTGACATCGAACCTGGCTATACTTTCTATCAGCACTTTTTGACTTCTTACAATTTCGATCAACCTGTTCTTTTCTTGTTCGAACATTGATCGATACTGTATACAGAGCGCTATTGAGAGAACAGAAAAGGTAATCCCCGCCATGACCGCAGTCAGAACTAAAATTCTTCTCGGCTCAGTATTTTTATTTGAATAGAGATTTTCCATACAAAAGTTTTTATGAACAGGATTTCCACCTTCTATATCTAATCTGGAGTCTTGCTCAGTTCATTTATCCTGATAAGTAAACTAAAGTTATCGATAAATCCTTACTGACCGGAAAGCTTTAACAAGGTCAGCATTCTTTTATAAAGCAAGATAGATACCAAATAATGTCAAGAGGTAAGCACTTAAAACATAGGAGGAGGGATGGGCAGGTAACTCTTTAATTTAAAAGACCAAGTTCATTACCCAAAGATTAAAAGCGAAAAATAAGGGGGAAACTGGTGATTAAAATAAAATTTCTAGAAAAAAGAGTACGTATATTTTTATACTAAAAAGGTGTTTTCGTAAAAATATACAGACAAATGCATTAGAGCATTAAACTTCACTGAGGAAAGTGGGAAGCAAAATAAAAAAGGCCCGAGGGGCAACCCCCAGGCCTTTTAATTTATCCTTTTATTGCGGAAACTCGGTAGGAGCCTTCACATGTTGCCAGCCTTCACCCTCTAAAGAACGAAGCATTGCAACAAGGTCTGCCACTTCTGACTTTGTCAGGTTAAGCTCAATGACCTGATTATCCAGAAAGGGATTCTTCACACCTCCCTTATTGTAATGTTCAATCACCTGTTCCAGCGTTGCGAACCTTCCGTCATGCATATAAGGAGCCGTCCTGGAAATTTCGCGAAGTGTAGGAGTTTTGAACGCGCCTAATTCTTTAACATCTTTGGTCACGTTATAACGCCCTGGGTCCACCGCTTCCCCACCCCAACCGATTCCGATATTGTGAAATTTTTCATCGGAAAAATTGGTGCCAAAATGACAAAGGTTGCAACGGGCCTTATCGAAAAACAGTTTTTTGCCACGTTTCGCTGATTCAGAAATAGCCTTCTCATCGCCATCATAGTCGAAGCGGTCAAAGGGGCTGTTGCCGGAAATCAGTGTTCGCTGAAAAGAGGCGATGGCTTTACCGACCTGCTCCTTGGTTATATTTCCCGCACCAAATACTTTAGCGAACAGCTTTTTGTAACCAGCAAATGTACTGATCTTGGCAACCAGTTCATCATGGTTGGCAAACCCATGTTCAACAGGACTGGCAAACGGTCCGATAGACTGGTCTTCCAATGTGGACGCGCGCCCATCCCAGAACTGCGCCGCACTAAAACCCCTATTGATAGCCGTTGGGGCACTTCTGCCGCCTTGCAGGTGGTGAATGCCCGTTGAAACCGGCTGACCATCGGTGAAAGCCAGCGCCGGAATATGACAACTCGCACAGGCAATGGTGTTATTTGCAGACAACCGCTTGTCGAAAAAAAGCAGTCGGCCCAGTTCAACTTTGCCTTTGGTCAAGGGGTTATCTTTCGGAACCTTAAAACCCTCTTCATCCAAACCCAGAGGAATCTTCACCTCGTAGGCTTCATCTGCGTTAGCGGAAGTCAGTAGCGCCTCTCCGCTCAGGAGAAAAAGACCGGCAAGCACTCCCGACACCCCCCACATTCTCATACTTTGTTTTTTCATAACTTTATCCTCCACATGGAAATCATTGTCCATCCAACGCCCTCGCGTCAGTATTATTGATTTTTCGCAAACTCATTCTACTTCCTCATTCTTCCCGATTCCGCTTGATAAGTCTAATCAATTAAATTTATAATCATGATAGATGATATCTATCACACATATTCAACTCTCCTACCTGATTTCCCTGGACCGGAACCGCCATTTCGGTCGGGCGGCCCGGGAATGCCATGTCACCCAGCCAACCCTGAGCATGCAGATCCAGAAGCTGGAGGAGGACCTGGAGGTCATTTTATTCGACCGATCCAAAAACCCGGTCGAACCTACTGAAATCGGATTGAGAATAATTGAGCAGGCAGAAAAAGCCCTGCTGGAGGTATCGAAAATTGCACCTCTGGCGCAAGGGAATAAAGGAGAAGTTCGCGGAGAATTTAAACTGGGGGTGATCCCTACTCTGGCACCCTACCTGTTGCCGCTGTTTCTGGAAACTTTTATCCAGAACCACCCCAAGGTTGAACTGGTGATCGAAGAACTGCAAACAGAGCAAATCATACGGCGACTGAAACTCGATTCCCTTGATGGAGGGATTCTGGCAACCCCCTTGAAGCATAAAGGAATTCTGGAACAGCCTCTTTTTTATGAACCCTTTGTGATTTACCTGAGCCCCAAACATCCTCTATTGAAAAAAGACATGATTGCGGAAAAGGAACTCAGCAGGGAGGACATCTGGTTATTGAATGAAGGACACTGCTTTCGCGATCAGGCTATTGAGATTTGCAAAAAGCAGGTTCCCAAAGAACAGTCCAGAAAAAACCTGGTTTTTGAAAGTGGCAATCTGGAAACCTTAATGCGTCTGGTAGACAGCAAATTCGGCTACACGCTCATCCCCTATCTTGCACTGGGAGGAATGAAGGATAAAAAAAAGAAATTGCGATTTTTCAAGCCGCCTGTTCCCATCCGCGAAGTCAGCCTGATTCACAGTCGCGCCCATCTCAAGGAAAACATCCTTAAGGCACTGAAAGATTCCATCCAGTCGTCCCTACCCGGTGAATTGAAACAGAAAGTCTTCAAAGGAAAGTTAATCGGGCTGTCACCCCAAACCGGGAATTAAGAACAATCGATATGCCGAAATCTTTCTTTTTTAAACCCATATTTCCATTCAAAAAAAAGCCATCCCGGCTATAATGGATAGATCAAGACATTAAAATGGGAAGTCTCAGGCTAAATGCATGTTCTGAGGTATTTCCCCTGTCTAATTTGCACTGATTCAGGGCAACCCAAATCGGCCATAAAGTGGACAATTCAGACTCATCGTTGAGCCTCAAAACATATCTGCCTAATGTCATACCCATTCTGATAGCAGGGGTGGTCCTGTTTGGATGGCACACCAACCAACCCAGGCTGATCCAAATTCATGCGGACTGGGCTCCCATGCAATACAACACTGCGCTGGGATTTCTTGCCTGTGGCCTGGCAGGAATTTTTATTCACAAATCCCGCTATTCAATTTCCAAACCTCTTGCTTTTTTCCTGATCCTTTTGGGTGGCCTCACGCTGGCAGAATATGTTTTTAACGTGAACCTGAGCATTGACGAAATGTTCAAGGAACATTCTATAACAACTAAAACATCCCATCCTGGGCGAATGGCACCGAACACTGCTCTATGCTTTACCCTAATGGGGTTATTTTTTCTGTTGTCATCAATCAAAAGTAAAGAAGGAACTATGCTGGTAAGAGGCGCTTTGGGTTTGCTTGTTTTTGCTTTAGGCATTGTTGCTCTGAGTGGATACCTGATGGGGCTGGAAAATGCCTATGGCTGGGGGAACCTGACTCGAATGGCTTTTCATACGGCAAGCGGATTCATCATTCTCGGATTTGGTGCGGTTCTGGTTACGTTGCATCAAAAAATCAAGCATGCATACACGATATTCGGCTTTGTCGGGATTATGTTGCTATTGCTGGTAATGGGCTTAATCTCAATTGCGTATATAGATCGTCAGGCAAGCATTTCTGAAAAATTTTACCGACACCCCTTTGTTGTTAGTAATGCCGCCAGACATATCGATGCCAGCCTGATATCGATTCATCGGTACATGAAGGATGTCGTCTTGTCGGAGGACGAGGCGCAACTGAATTTTGCCCTTGATAAAGTGGAGGCCCATTCAAAAGTGGTTCTTGAAGAGTTTGAAATGATTTTCCAACGATACCTTGGGGATAAAGAAGATATCCAACAAACGTATCTGGATTTTCTGGGCTGGGAGGAAATTCGTGAGGAGGTTATTTCCCTCATAAAAGACGGCAGGAGGTCGGAAGCGGCAGAAATCACAAAGGGAAAAGGTGCAAAACATGTGGCTTCGCTTAACGAATCCATGCAAAAGATGATCCTCTTTGCCAAAGAAATGGCAGAGAGTTTTCGCCTCAAAGCGGTGAATGAGAAAAAAGAGTCACTACTGGTGCTCTCTATGTATCTGTTGATAACCCTCATTATCTCGATCATAATATTAATATCTGTGATCAGAAACCTTGTTCAACAACAAGTGGCGTTAAAGGCTTCTCACGAGAGACTCTTACACACCGATAAGCTTTCATCACTGGGCAAGCTCACCGGTTCGATCGCCCATGAATTCAACAACCCAATATTTGGTATGAAGACTCTTTTAGAGCAAGTTAAGGAAGAGGCTACGCTTGAGGACAATCACGCTAAATTCCTGGGCTTGTCAATCAAACAATGTGAGCGAATGGCTGATCTGGTAAGAAAACTCCAGGGATTTTATAGACCTTCGCTTACTGTTAAAAAACCCGCGGATATCCATCAAGTCATCGACAGCGTATTGACCTTACTCCATAAAAGGATTCAGCAAAGGCATATCCATCTTAAAAAATATCTTGCCGATGGTTTACCTGAGGTAAATTGTGTCAGCGACCAAATCCAGCAAGTTCTCTTAAATATCGTTCAAAATGCGGAAGAGGCCATTTCGGAAGAAACTCAAGACAGAAAAATCACCATCACCACTGAAAAAGAAGGTGACCATGTAAAAATACACGTTCAGGATTCGGGGGGTGGAATCTCCGAGGACGTTGCGGCATCCATATTCGATCCGTTTTTCACAACAAAATCTGCTGTAACGGGAACGGGACTAGGGCTTTCTGTCAGCTATGGAATCATCAAGGATCATGGCGGCGACATTTTGATAAATAGCAAAAACAACGAAGGCACCACTTTTACCATAGTGCTTCCTATTTAATTTAAGAACGCGACAATGAAAAAACACTTAATCCTGTTAATTGACGATGAAGAATCCATTTTACTGGGTCTTAGCAGTTATTTAAAAAAAGAAGGCTATAGAGTTTCCACTGCAGAAAGTGGTGAGGAGGGGATCAAAAAATTTAAAGAAGGGCATTTTGACCTGGTAATCACTGACTTAATGATGGGTGGGATAGGTGGCATAGAGGTATTAAAAAAAATCAAGGGAACCCACCCCGATGCTCTGGTGATGGTGCTTACAGGCCATGGCACTTTGGACACCGCTGTTGATGCTTTAAGGCTGGGTGCCTTCGATTATATGCAGAAACCCTGCAATAAAGATGAGCTGTTAATGAGAACCCGCAGGTGCATCGATCAATTAATACTCAACCATAAGGTAAAAGCCTATGAAAAATTCCTCCCCGTCTGCTGTGCCTGCAAGAAAATCCGGGACGATGAGGGTCAAGAACCGGGAACTGGAATTTGGATGGAACCTGATTTATACCTCGCAAAAAAAACTGAAATAGAAATCAGTCACAGTTATTGTGATAAATGCGCTGAAGATTTCAAAAATGAAATTATGAAGGACGTGCAAAAACATAAAGAAAAAAAAGGGGCTAGAGGAAAAAAGTGACAGCTGACATGAAAAAACCTGCGGTTTTACTTATTGATGATGAAGAAGCCATCCTGGCTGGGATAAGCTATGTATTGGAAAAGAATGGCTACAGGGTAGTAACCGCAAATGGCGGTGAACAGGGATTGGAGGTTTTTAAAAAGGAAAACCTTCAGATGGTTATTACAGATTTAGTGATGGATGGAATAGGCGGACTTGAAGTATTAAAACAGGTCAAAGAAATCGAGCCAGAAACAATGGTGGTAATAATGACGGGCCACGGTGAGATGGATTCATCCATAGAAGCCTTACGACTAGGAGCCTCCGACTACCTGCTCAAACCCTGCAAGGAGGAAGAACTGCTTTTTAGAGTGACTCGTTGCTTTGAAAAACTGCAAATGCTAAACGATGCAAAAAAAACCAACGAGAAACTGAAGAAGTCTGTCATCAAGCATCAAGAGCTTGAAAAATCTCTCAGGGCAAGCAATAAGCAGTTAGAGCTTCTTTCCACTTTGGATGGGTTAACAGGGATCGCCAATCGGCGCACATTCGAGAAATTTTTAGAACGGGAATGGAAATCTTCAATGCGTCACACCCAGCCTGCAACCGCTATCATGATGGATATAGATTTCTTCAAACTTTACAACGACACCTATGGTCATCAGGCTGGGGACGATTGCCTGAAAAAAGTGGCCCGCACAATTGAAAAGTCCTTAAGGCGACCGGGAGATTTAGTAGCTCGTTACGGTGGAGAAGAGTTTGTCGCAATCTTATCGGATACATCCCAAAAGGGAGCTTTTAGCCTGGCAGAAAAAGTTCGCGCTTCTGTAGAAGCACTGGAAATTCCTCACCAAGCCTCCCCAGTCAACAAGTTTGTAACAATTAGCTTAGGGGTTGCCAGCAGGGTTCCTGAGAGAGGTGACGCATCTTCAATCTTGATTTCAGAGGCTGATCAATCTCTTTATAAGGCCAAGCAGGAAGGCCGGAATCGCGTTATGGAATAAACAGCATGCAACACCACCCTGAACCGCGGGACTCAGGGTGACGATTCTTTACCGCAGAGCTTTCAACACTTGCTAATGGCAACTACCCATACCGCGTTTTTCGAGATATTTCTGGTGATAGTCTTCCGCCATAGTATATTCCGAAGCCGGGGTGATTTCCGTAACAATGGGAGACTTGAAGCGTCCCGCTTCATCTGCCTTCTCTTTCGAAGCCAGAGCAGTAGCTTCCTGATCCGGTGAGTGGTAATAAATCGCGGAACGGTACTGAGTGCCTCTATCCGGACCCTGCCGATTTAAAGTCGTCGGGTCATGACAGCCCCAGAACACATCGAGTAATTCCTCATAAGAAATACTGGAAGGATCAAACTCCACCCGAACCACTTCGGCGTGTCCGGACTGCCCGGTACAAACCTGTTCATAGGTAGGGTTCTGGGTTGTCCCGCCGGTATAACCGACCGAAGTGGATGTCACCCCTTTGGTTTTTTGAAAAGTCAATTCCACCCCCCAGAAGCATCCTGCTCCAAAAGTAGCAACTGTCATACCCTTCTCCTTTTAACTGCGGCTGGTGATTTCGATCAGGTGATACCCGAATGAGGTCTGCACAGGACCGTGCACGGCTCCCACTTCTTCATTAAACACAACCGTGTCAAATTCCGGAACCATCTGGCCAGGACCAAAAGACCCGAGGTCTCCGCCATCTTTTCCAGAGGGGCAATCGGAGTGTTGCTTGGCCATTTCGCCAAAGTCCGCCCCTCCCTCAATTTTCTTCTTCAGATCCTTACAGGCATCCTCGGATTTAACCAATATATGTCGAGCCGTTGCTTGAGTCATAAAAACACCCTTTCTATTTTCTGTTATAAACTCTGTAATAAAAACCCAGCAGAATCAGGACCATAAACACTAAAGCAGTAAAATGGGGCAGGTATTTCATGGAATACCAACTGGGAGAGAAACGAACCGTACCATTGATCTCCCCGGAATAATGCTTCAGTATTTCCCCATATTCTATCATCAAGCGAACAAAAAAACGATCCTGCTCCTCGTTTTCCCGCCGAAAAATACGCACTTCAAAATTCTTTTCTTCACCTGCATACAGAGTAAAACCCATCACTCCGGAAAAATCTTCCGCTTCCAGACCAGGTGGAAGTAGAAGCATCATACTGATATTCTTCAGGGATGCAGAACGGTTCTGCAGAAACACCTTCAGGATGGATGATTCCGAATCGGCCGATGACTCCAGGCTTCCTTCCACCTTGGACTGCACAGGTTCTTTAAAAAAAAAGGAGTCCGTGGACAGAACCGATTGTTTAACGCCTCCATTGGGAAGCGTCCAATATTCCACCATGGCAGTCAAAGGATACCTGCCCACCCGCATAACGGGAGGGTGTTTATCATTTTCCAGAGTGATGCTCTGCCCCGGATCCAGACGCATGATTTTCGACATCATGGACATGGTGTGGTGAAAATGGAACATCGGGTGGACATGATAAACGGGCCGGGAACCCGAATTCTTCAGCGTTAACGCCAGTTTAACGTTTCCCGCATCATCGACCTCACTCTGGATGGAAACCTCCAGCGGCTCTGCCTGAGCAGAAACAGCCGGCACAACCCCAGCCAAAACAACAAAAATCATTATTCCGGCGAGAAATGAAAGCTTTTGATCAGAGTAATAAGACATGAAAAGCATTTTAACATTGATGAAACTCAGCTCAAATATTGTTATCATTAGTAGATAGTCCGAACTTCAACAGGAGAACCGTTATGGACACTCTAATGACCTTTCTAATAATACTTGCCGTGCTGGTTTTCAGCATGTTCAAGGTTTTGCGTGAATACGAGAGAGGCGTGATTTTTCTGTTCGGAAGATTCTGGAAGGTCAAGGGTCCGGGAATCATCATCGTCGTTCCCGGAGTCCAGAAAATGGTCAAGGTCAGCTTGCGCACCGTGGTCATGGATGTTCCTCCTCAGGATATCATCACCAAGGACAATGTAACGGTAAAGGTCAATGCCGTAATTTATTTTCGTGTTCTCGATTCCCAAAGAGCCATTATCGAAGTGGAAGACTATCTGTATGCAACTTCTCAACTTTCGCAAACGACTTTGCGAAGTATTTTAGGCCAGAGTACACTTGACGACCTGTTATCCAACCGGGAGGAAATCAACTCCCATCTGCAAAGGGTCATTGATGAGCAAACCGAACCATGGGGAGTTAAAGTCGCCAATGTAGAAGTCAAAAATGTCGACCTGCCACAGGAAATGCAACGCGCCCTGGCGAAACAGGCAGAAGCCGAGCGCGAGAGGCGGGCCAAAGTCATCAATGCCCAGGGTGAGTTTGAAGCGGCACAGAAAACCTGTGATGCCGCAGACCTTATTGGAGCACACCCCCCTGCCCTGCAATTGCGCTTTTTTCAAACCCTGCTGGATCTTTCATCCAGTGACGGGACACATACCTATATCCCAATTCCCATTGAGCTATTCGATTCTCTTCGTAACAAGGGGAAAGATGTTTAAGGGGTAGGAGTCAATTCCCGCTTTTCGGAATAACCACTTTTGAGGGGCCGCCTTCTTCGGGAAAAGCGGAATTGTAAGATCAGGGTATAGAGTGCGGGAAGAACAATCAGGTTCAGTAATGTTGCGGACACCATTCCACCCACCATCGGAGCCGCAATACGCTTCATCACTTCAGAGCCGGTTCCCGATCCCATCATGATGGGAACCAGACCACCGATAGTGGAAATCACGGTCATCATGATCGGTCGGATTCTGGAAGACGTTCCATCAAAAACCGCTTTCAGGACATCTCCGCTATTGTGGATTTCTTCATTTTTCAATCGCTGTTCAAATACCTGATTGGAGTAAACTAAAACCAAAACACCAATTTCCGCCGCCACTCCCGCAAGCGCAATGAATCCGACAGCAACCGCAACACTCAGCTCATATTGAAGGTAATAGAGAACCCAAACACCTCCTATCAAGGCAAGTGGTAATGAGAGCATCACAATAGTTGCTTCCGCAACGCGCTGGAAATTGAGGTACAGCAACACAAAAATAATCACCAGTGTCAGGGGCACCACTAATTTCAAGCGCTCCTTGGCACGCTCCATATATTCATACTGACCGCTCCATACCAGGCTGTACCCGGCAGGAAGTTCCAGACCTTCGTCAATAATTTTTCTCGCCTGTTCCACATAAGTGCCCACATCAATATCTTTCAGGTCGATGTATACCCATGCATTGAGCCGGGCATTTTCACTTTTAATAACAGGCGGCCCTTTCTTAATGGACAGGGTTGCAACCTGGGCCATGGGAATATGTTCCCCACGTGGAGTGGGGATCAGCACCCTCTGCAATTTATCCAAATCGTCCCTAAGTCCACGAGGGTAGCGGACATTTATCGGATAGCGTTCCAGCCCCTGAACTGTTGTACTGACATTCATCCCGCCGATGGCAGACTGGATAATATCCTGAACATCACCAACGGTAAGGCCGTAGCGTGCGGCTTCGGCCCGGTTGATTTCGAAATCAAAATAATTGCCCCCCACCACCCGCTCAGAAAATACACTCGCAGTTCCGGGAACATTCCTTATCAAGGACTCCACTTCCTTTCCCAATCGCTCGAGCGTGTTCAAATCATCTCCCGCAATCTTGATACCGACTGGAGTTTTAATACCGGTGGATAACATGTCGATGCGGTTCTTGATCGGCATGGTCCAGACATTGGTCACACCGGGAATCTTTAACGCCGCGTCCATCTCCTGGATCAACATTTTTTGGGTCATGCCTTCCCGCCATTCCGATTTCGGCTTCATGGTGATGCTCGTTTCCACCATGCTAAGAGGAGCAGTATCGGTGGCCGTCTCCGCACGTCCTATTTTCCCGAAAACATGATGCACTTCGGGAAAGGTCTTGATGATTTTGTCCGTTTGCTGGAGCAACTCCCTGGCCTTGGTGATCGAAATCCCCGGCAAAGTGCTTGGCATGTACAACACGTCCCCTTCATTCAAAGGAGGCATGAATTCCGAACCCAGGCGTTCCAGGGGAATCCATGTTGCAGCAGTCAACACAAGAGCGGCGGCAATGACTGGAAGCTTCATCCTGAGAGCCAGCCATATGATCGGCTTAAATATTCCGGTGAACAAAAGATTGAGCGGGTTGTAGCGTTCCGGCAAAACATAACCGCGAATAAAATATCCCATCAAAACCGGGACAAGCGTTACAGCCAGTAAAGCCGCCGCAATCAGGGAATACGTCCAAGTGAAGGCCATAGGCGCGAAAAGGCGGCCCTCCTGAGCCTGAAGCGTGAACACCGGAAGAAACGCCGTCGTCATGATGAGCAAACTAAAAAACAAGGCTGGGCCTACTTCTGTTGCAGCCTCATAAATAATCTGCCAGTGATTTTTCTTGCCCCGGTCTCGGGCCAAATGTTTGTGTGCATTTTCGATCATGACAATGGCACCATCGATCAGCGCGCCAATGGCAATGGCGATTCCGCCCAGAGACATGATGTTCGCATTCAATCCCTGCTGATTCATGATTATGAAGGCAATTAAAACGCTCAAAGGAATGACCAGAATAGCGACCAGTGCTGACCGCAGGTGCAACAGGAACAAAATGCAGATGACAGAAACAGCCACTCCCTCTTCAACTAATTTCTGTTTTAAATTGTCAACCGCACGTTCAATCAGACCGGACCTGTCATAGACCGGAACAATTTCCACACCTTCAGGCAACCCGGCCTTTAAAGTTTCCAGCTTCTGTTTGACATTGCGAATGACTTCCAAAGCGTTTTCTCCGTAACGCTGTATCACGATGCCACCCACCACCTCCCCCTCGCCATTCAAATCCACTAAACCACGCCGTAATTCAGGCCCAAACTGGATTCGTGCCACATCCTTGAGCAATATCGGCGTCCCCCGCTTGTCTACGCCAAGAGGCACACGTTCCAAGTCCTCCAACGACTGGATGTAACCAAGCCCCCTAACCATGAACTCGGTTTCAGCCATTTCCAGCAGGCGTCCCCCGACATCGTTGTTGCTTCTCTTGATAGCTTTAATAACTTTGTGTAGTGGAAGGTTGAAAGCAATCAGCTTATTAGGATCTACCTCGACCTGATACTGCTTGACATAGCCTCCGATGCTGGCAACTTCTGAAACGCCAGGAACGGTTTGCAGCTCATAGCGGAGGTACCAATCTTGTGTGGAACGCAGTTCGGACAAATCGTGCTGACCTGTTTTATCCACCAACACATATTCATACACCCAGCCCACGCCTGTGGCATCCGGCCCCAATGTTGGATTGACGTTCGGCGGCAAACGCCCGGACACAAAATTTAACTGCTCCAGAACGCGGCTTCTGGCCCAGTACATGTCTGTACCATCTTCAAAAATAATATAAACGAATGAAAGGCCGAAAAAGGAATATCCCCGCACCACTTTTGCAAAAGGAACCGAGAGCATTGCGGTCGTCAAAGGGTAAGTGACCTGATCTTCTATAATCTGCGGTGCCTGACCGGGAAACTCGGTGAAAATGATGACTTGCACATCACTCAAATCCGGGATGGCGTCCAAAGGCGTGCGGTTCAGGGAGTAACCGCCCCACGCAATCACGAACACAGTTGCCAAAAGCACCAGAAAACGATTCTTTAAAGAAAACCCGATAATATGTTTAATCATAATGTTCTCTCGCTTTAAAACCGCCTTTTAGCGTTTTTCTTTTAAATGCAGTTTCATCTTGTCGCTTTTTTTACCGGATATTTTCATATCCATACTCTTATTTCCCATTTTACTTAATGCCTCTTTGAGCCGACTTTCCGAGTCGATCAGGAAAGTCGATGAAGTGACAACGCGCTCCCCTTTCTTTAATCCTTTAAGAACCTGAATATAACCCTGCGTCTTCACTCCCAGCGTCAACTCTCTGGATTCAAATCCTCCTGAGGAATTCTGAATGACCGCCATGGTTTTCTCGCCAGTATAAATCACAGCTTCTTCGGGAATCGCGACTCCTTTCTTCATCACTGCAGACTTCAAGGTCACATCGGCGTACATTTCAGGTTTTAGTTCGCCACCGGGATTGGGGAATTCCATACGCACTTTCAAAGTGCGTGATTTGGAATCCAGTATCGGGTCAACAAAGGTCACTTTGCCCTTGAATTTTTTTCCCGGAAAATAGGAAAGGTTCATCTCCGCCTCCTGTCCCAGCTTCATCCAGGGAACCTCGTATTCGTAAATATCCGCAATGAGCCAAATATTCGAGAGATCGGCAATCATGTATAAGTTCATTCCGGGTTTAACGTGCATCCCCTGAAGAACATGCTTCTTAATAACAAAACCATTTACCGGCGAATGGATATGCATGGTTTTGCTGACTTTTTGATTTTTAATTAAGTCCGCAATCTGGTGCTCCGGCACATCAAACAACTCCAATCGCCTTAAGGTGGAATCGACCAGGCTTTTCGCTCCACGGCTGATTTCCTGAAACGAACTGTCTTTGAGAGATTCCTGATATTTCAAAGCCAGGATCAATTCTTCCTGGGTAGTGACCAGTTCAGGACTATAAATTTCCAGAAGAGGATCATTCTCCTTCACTTCCTGGCCAGTGAAGTCTGCATAGAGTTTGTCTATCCAGCCGCCAAATTTGGTATGAATATGGGTCACCAGTCGCTCATCATAAGTCAGGCGGCCTACGGTTCTTATTTCTCGGCTCAGGGATCGCTCTTCCACAATCTGGGTTTTGACCCCAATGTTTTGCACCATGGTCGGGTTAATAGATACGGCGGCACCCGCTTCATCTTCATAAACGGGAACCAAATCCATTCCCATTGGGCTTTTGCCCGGTTTGTTGGAGGTAAAACCCGGAGTCATGGGAGCTTTCCAGTATTTGATTTTTCTCCCCGGTTTCTTTTTCATAGCCGTGCCAGCTGGCATAGCAGGTTTGGCTGATGGAGCATGAACCTTGTCTACCATTTCCACGGTTTTTCCATACATCCTGTTGGCAATAGGTTCCATCTTTTCCATTCCTACCTGCATCCATTTTTTACCTTCATCGATCCATTGCGACATCACTTCCGGCCGGGTTCCGAATCCCAGCAGAAATACTCCTGCCAACAAAGCGCAAAGCAAAAAGACACGCAGGATGCTCAACCCGGTTTTCTTTCTCGACATGGCGTCCTGTTCAAAATGTTCTAAAGGAAACAGGATTTCCTCCGTGCTCACATCCTTCGGGATCGAAACAGCGGAGCTTTCTGGCCGTCGTTCGCTGTCCGCACGCAATTCTGAAGCTTGAGAAATTTTCTCAACGACGGCATCGCTCAACGGATCCCCCGGCCCTGTTGCTTCTTCCGGGTCCGGATGCTGGTCTTCATTTTTGTTGTCTGTATCGCTCATCACTCGATTTCCATTTCAACAATCGGTTTGCGTTAAAACAAATTCTTCCCGGCACTTTGCTCAATGACCGCCAGGTTTTTTTCATAATCCGTCAACTCACGGTGATACCTGATCTGCCATTTGAACAACGTCACCTGATTATTCAGAAGAGTGAGAAAATCCACTTTGTCCACACTGTAACCGGCGAGCGCAGACTCAAGAGACTGCCGGGCCTGAGGAAGAATTCCTTGCTCAATCAACGCCAACGTTTTGCCACCCTGGCGTTCCTTGTCAACCAGTTCCTTGATTTTCAGGAAGATCTGGTTTTTGGCTTTGTTATAGGTTTCACCAGCCATCTCCACCTTGTAAGCCGTTTCCGAAACACGGCGGGACTGTTTGGTCTTGTACCAGATAGGAATATTGATCCCGACCCAGGCCGAAACAAAATCCGGACGATCTATATTACGGGCCTCCTGCCTTTGACCGTATTTAAGTCCGACATTGAAGTTAGGATAGTACTCCTTCTCCGCCAGCTTTTTAGATGTTCCATAGCGCTCTCTGAGAGAACGGATTTTAGACAGCAAAGGACGATGCTTCTCCGCGATGTCTTGGAGTCCCGGTACAGTAAAAATAAAATCCGTTTTGCCAATACCATGTGGAATCGTCAAGGTCTCCTGGGGCAGGAGGTTCATCAGGGAATTCAACCGGGCCTTTTCGATCCCCGCCAATTTTTGAAACTCAATAAGCTGTTCCATAATTTTGGTCAGTTCCACCTGAGCCTTGAGCACATCCTGCTGCAAGCCTTTCCCGACTGAATATTTTGACTCGGCAATGGTGACAAACTGTTCCAGGAGCGTTTTGTTTTCCCGGGTGATGTTCGTTGCCGCCAAAACAAAACACAACTCATAAAAAGCCAATTTCACATCGCGGGTGATGGCCAACTTGACTTCCGCCAGATCCTGCTGGGTGATGGCTATATTTTTTTCCGCGATTTCCGCCTTGAGCCCCAGCTTTCCGGGATAAGGCAGTTTTTGAGAGAGAGAGAACTGTTTTTGCGTCACAGCCTCCTGAGACAAATCAAACGTGTCGATTGGCAAATTCATCAACTGAAATTGCAGAATCGGGTCGTCCAAGGAACTCACTTGGGAAGGAACTTCCTGAGCCGCCTTGATTCGATGTTGAAACGCTTTGATCGCAGGGTTGTTTTTCAGAGCTGTCTCAATGAAGCCCTGGAGAACAGATTTAAATGTATTTTCCTGTGCGCTGGCTAAACTCGGAAACACCATCATCAGCGTTCCCATTAATATAAGGGTCCGAATGGATTTCATGACCGCCTCTTCCAATTATATGGAGTTGATCTTTCTCCAACCTCAAACCAAGCAAAGGCTCAATAGTTAGCCGAATCGGGCTAACAAGGGGGTGGAGCAACTAAAACAAATTGGAAAAGTTATTGCGGGGGGTGATCAAAAGGCAAGGGGACCGGAATGGGCATAGACGCCAGAACTCCATCCGGGCAAGCGGAGAAGGAATACTCAACCTGCACACCTGAAAGTTCAGGCACACTGATGAGGCAACATTTTTCACAAACCGTCTGGGCATTGCACTCGTCCATTTGGAGCGGCATGGCAATGGAGGCGGAAGATGTGAATAAAAAGCCCACAGCCAGCAAAACGGCAATCAGCAAGCGCTTTTTATTGTTGTGTGAAAAAATCTTCATAATAGTCTCATCGGTTGCATACACTCAAATATAAGCCTTTTTGCATGCTTTGTCTATAAAGGGTCTTGAATCTTATATCTAAAAGATTACTGCCAACTAATAAAACAGGGTTTCATAAAGGCCTAAAACGGTTTATTCATTGGGATTCACAGCATGGGTGTAATAAAATAGAAGATAGACGAATTTTCCCCATACTTATATGGAACCCAACTCAAAAATCCACAGCTTTCTCAACCGGATTCAGACTAAATGGAACCGGGTTCTCTTAATTCAGGTCGCCTATTCAGGTGCAACGGTTTTAGCTGGGTGCGCCCTGGCAACAGATCTGTATTTTTCTTTTCGAACCTCACACCCTGCGTTGAGCTACGGCTTATCTGGGTTGATCATCCTGTTGCTGGGTTGGGGCCTCTACTCCACTCGTGGGTTTTCCAGAATAAATCGGGATCAGGCCGCTCTTCTGGCCGAAAAAAAATACCCGGAGTTGAACAATTCCCTGATCAATGCCACACAACTGGAGCGGCATTTAACCGATGATCAAGGAAACAAACCGCTGTTCTCCCTTGCTTTCATCCGCAAACATCTTGAGCGCACCCAATCCGCCATCCAGAACCTCGACCCGGATTCTGTAGTCGACTGCCAAAAGGTTGTCCCTTCACGTAACTTGTTTCTCGTTACGCTACTAGTGTTCGCCACCACTACCTGGGCATTGCCCAATTTCTGGCAACAGACAGAGAAATTAGCCCAGACCCAGGCTATCGCAGACAAAAAGCAGGAGGAACCCAAACAGGCCAACCGCCAACTCGAATATCACATTGAAGACCTCTCCCTGACGTTGGCATTTCCCTCATACACTCAATTAAAGAAGAAAACCGTTTTCCCTTCAGATGGTTCCATCAAAGCCTTGCCCGGAACCGAAGTTAAAATCAAAGGCACAAGCAACCATCCTGCCGAAGGAGCGGAACTGGTGGTGAATAACCGTGACACCTTTATGATGGAACTTAGAGACTCCAAAAATCTGGAGGGTTCTTTAATACTGCGCGAAAAAGGACACTACCAGTTCAAAATGAAACAACAGGATGGACAAAAGATCCTTCTGCAAGAGAAATATCCCATTGAGCTCGAACAGGACAAGTCACCACAGGTGATATTATTTCCGGTCAATCCCAAGCCTGTCTATTATGAAACCGACAGTGTGCAAATGTTTTATGAAGCTCACGATGATTTTGGCATCCGACAAATTGACCTGATTGCCCAGATCAACAAAACCACCCTGAAAAAAAGTGTCAAACGCTTCAAGCAGTCGGCAAAGGATTCAACAGGAAATTTTACCTGGAGCCTCTCCCTGGAAGATCTTCAACAGGGGGATGAAGTTCAGTATTTTGTAGAGGTTAAGGATAACGATAACGTCACCGGACCCAACTCCGGGCAGTCAGAAATTTACCGTTTCACCATATTTGACAGCAGAAAAGAGCGTGAAAACCTGGTGCGCCTGCAGGAAGAGTTGTCAGAAAAAATGATTGCCCTGCTGGCTAATGGTCTCGTTGAAGGAGAGGTCCTGAAAACCTCCGACACGATGCATGGGAAAAAGATTCTTGCCTCGCATGCGGATGCGCTGATTGACATTATTGGTCTTGCCCAGCGCATCAAAGAGCAGGCCAAGGATCTTGATTATTTCCCCCGCCCTTACCTCACCCTTTTGAACAGTATCATTAACGGACTGACCACTATCCGCCAAGAACAGATTGACGCCATCAATAAAATACAGAAGACGATATTGAAACCCACCCCGGTGAGCTTCGGTATGAACTCTGTTGAAGTCCTCAACGACAAAATGGTCGCTAACTTGGAGCAGAGCATCCTTTACCTGATCAAAATGACCAATCGTCAGAAAATGGACCAAGTCATGGATCTTGAAAACCAATTGTCCAAATTAACCGAAGCCTTACAGGAAGAATTTGAGAATATCCGCAATAAAAAATCTCCACTGACTCCCAACAAACTCCGGGCTCAACTGGATAAAATCCAACAAACCCTGCAGCAAATGATGGATAAACTTTCTCAGCAGAATCAGGCCATGCCGGATGAATTTCTCAATTCCAAGGCCTATAAAAGTTTGAACATGGAAGATACCCTGGCTTCGCTGGAGAAAATCAAGGACCTCGCCAGCCAGGGCAAAATGGATGAAGCCATGGAAGAACTTAAAAAGGTCCTTGAAGACATGAGGAAGTTCGCGAACCAGTTGGATCAAGCAAAATCATCCATGGACTCCATGGTAGACAACCAGATGCTGGAGCAAATCAACCAATCCGTTACGGAACTTGAGAGTCTGGAGAAAAGACAAAAAGAGGTCCTTCAGAAAACCTCGGAAATCAACCAGAAACTGCGCGCAAACCAGGCCCGGCAATTTGATTCTTTGATCAAGAGTTTCTTTGAGGAACTGGAAAAAGATGTGCAAGCCATCCAAAATATTCTGAAAGAAGATTCAAAATATCTTGATGAACACAGGACCATGATCAAGATGCGCGACTTGATGCAAGAAGAAACGAAAATCAGGCAGAAGATAAAATCTCTGGGGCAAAAAACCATTGATTCCAGTCTGAATGATGATTTGGGAGACAACTTCAAGGCGTTGAATGAAACCCGCAGACAATTATCCAAAACAGTCAGTGAAATAGACAACCTGCGAACCCGAGGCTTTCAGGAGTTCAAGGAAAACCTTCCCCTGATTAAGAAAAAATATGACACCCTGAAAGAGTTGACCGAACTGAACGACTTGAACGAGTTCAACGTACTTTTCAAAAACACGTATCCTGAAATATTCCGCTGGCAGGGAAATATGCGGAGCACCCGGAACCAGAGAACAGATATTGGCGACCGGCTAGGCCAGGATCTGAGAGAAGTCACTCGGTTGAACGCGGAGATTTCGAAAAAACTGGGTTCCCTGAAACGCTCTATCGAAAAGAACAGCAAGTCGCTCCTTACCGACAAGGAAAAAAGCAAATTAAACAAACTGGCCAGCCAGGAAAAAGAAATGAGCCAGGAGGCCAAGGAGATGAGGGATTTATTCAATAAAATGAACCAGGAAAATCCTCTGCTACCACCCTCCCTGTCGCAGAACATGGGCGATGCGGAAAGAAATCTTAAAAGTGCCCAGGATAGATTGCAAGCCCGGCAGGTGCAACGGGGTATCGACTCAGAGAATAAGGCTTTAAAATCCCTTCAGGCAACCAAGAAACTTTTAAACGAAATTAAAAACTCTGGCAGCCAGTCTAAACAGGGTAACAAAGGGACTCCACTCCGGCTGGGAACAGGGAGCCGGAGGGATCCCCGACGTGGAGGCTCCCCCCGCATGCAAAAGGAACAGGTACTTCTTCCATCCGAAGACCAGTACAAAGTTCCCCGCGCTTTCCGCGAAGAAATTCTGGATGCCATGAAGAAACAAACCCCAAAAAATTACGAACGCCTGGTTAACGAGTACTATAAGGAACTGGTGCAGTGAAAAAACTTTTCAATGAGGTCGCTATTAATTCTATAACTTTCTCTACGGCAATTCGTCGGCCCTTATTTCACAAGGGCCACTCATGGCCAAAGACAATTTTCAGAGCCTCCCTTAACATCTTATTGGTACTTGTTTTGGTCTTTGCGGGATCTCAAAAAAGTTTTGCATCACTCCCTGTTTCCGAGGAAGTTTACCGTGGTTATCAACTCGTACAGGACTGGGATATTGCCTCCGCAGAAAAACTCTCAAAGCAACTTTTAAAAAAATATCCTGACTCCGGAGATGCCCATTTCCTCCAGGCCCGGGTTGAGTTCATGAAAGGGAATTATGAGCGATCCTGGGAGATTCTTCGTCAGGTTGGAGACAATTTTAAAGAGGTGAAAGAATTCAAAAATCATGTCGATGCCACCCGCAGGGCTTCCAGAAATTTCATCTCGCGGGAAACCGAACATTTTATCTTTCGTTTCGAGGAAGGGCCTGACGAAGTCCTGATTTATTATGCAGAGAAAGCCATGGAGGCCTCCTATCAGGTTCTGGGCAAAATTTTAAATTATTATCCGGAAGAAAAAGTACTGGTGGAATTTTATTCGGACCGAGGACCGTTCTCAAAAATTTCACCGTTGACACTCAAGGACATTCTCACTTCAGGAACAGTAGCACTTTGCAAATACAACCGCATCATGATGATATCTCCCGGCTCTCTGGTACGGGGATTCAATTGGCTGGACACCTTGAGCCACGAATACGTTCATTATCTATTAACTAAAAAAAGTCGCAACCACCTGCCCCTCTGGATGCATGAAGGCATTGCGAAATATCTGGAGACCCAATGGCGTGGTGAGAAGCAATACCTTTCTCCCATCATGGAGACGGTACTTTTCAATGCTTTAAAAAATGATTACCGGGTACCACTCGAAGCCATGATGCCCTCTCTCGCAAAACTGAAAACTGCCGAGGATGTTCAACTGGCTTATGCAGAAGTATCTTCCATGATGGAGTACCTTGCATCAATTAAAGGGAATACCGTTTTCCCTCGAATATTGGAAGACCTTGCTTCCAAAGCAGAAGGGGCGGAGTTTGAAAACATCTTTATGAAACATGTTGGGCAGGATTTAGCAGAATTTCAAAAAAGCTGGGAAAGCTGGGCCAAAAAGCTGGAGCTTAAAAATATCCCGGGAATCGAAACTCTGACCACAGAATTCAAGAACAAGCAGGGACCGGAAAAGCCGGAGTACAAACAACTGAAATCCCGGAAAGCCCGGAACCTTACATTCCTGGGCGATATTCTTAAGTCAAGAGACCATTTTAAAGCCGCTATCATTGAGTACAAAAAGGCACTGGATGAATCGTCCACCCATTCACCGGTTTTATTCAATAAGCTTGCGGGAACCTACCTGCAAACACACAAATATCATGAAGCAGAAGTTCTGTTAAAAAAAAGCCTGGCATTTTTCCCGGATTTTCACACAACGCTCACAAATATGGGGGAATTGCATTTTTCCAATCAGAAATATGAAGCAGCCCGGGTTTATTTCGAAAAAGCGGTGCACATCAACCCTTTCAATCCTTTCGCGCATATGCGACTGATCCATGTTTATGATAAGTTAGGGTTGGTCAGGGAAAAAGACTTACAAACCCGGCAGTTCAATTATATAGATTGATCAGGGAGATTGTTCATGAAAGATTTGCAACTGGTGCAGGAACTTTTAACGGCAAAGAGCGAGGTCGTTCAGGAAATCCACAAGACCATTGTGGGTCAAGATGAAGTGATTGAGGATCTTTTGATCGCTTTATTCTGCAAGGGCCACTGCCTGTTTGTGGGTGTACCGGGTCTGGCTAAAACCCTTTTAGTCAACACCCTTTCCCAGGCTCTCAGCCTGGGGTTCAGCCGTATCCAATTTACCCCCGACCTGATGCCATCGGATATTACCGGCACCGAAATCCTGCACGAAGACCCTGTTACGGGGAAAAGAGTATTCCAGTTTATCAAGGGACCGATCTTTTCCAATATTATCCTGGCGGATGAAGTCAATCGCACGCCGCCCAAAACTCAGGCAGCCCTGCTACAGGCTATGCAGGAAAAAAAGGTGACGGTTGGCGGAAACACCTACACTCTTGAACAACCTTTTCTGGTTTTTGCCACGCAGAATCCCATCGAACACGAGGGGACCTATCCTTTACCCGAGGCCCAGCTTGACCGGTTCATGTTCATCATCAATGTTTCCTACCCCAGCAAGGAAGATGAAATTAATGTTGCCCTGTCCACAACCTCCGGGCAGTCGCCCGATTTAAAAGCCGTGCTCAATGCTGAACAGGTCGTGGCGTTTCAGAACCTTGTACCGCAAGTTCCGGTTTCCGAGCATGTCGCAAAATATGCGGTAGAACTGGTCCAAAGCACCCGGCCGCATCAAAATGGAAGTGCGCCAGATTTCGTTCGGGAATGGATTGATTGGGGGGCCGGGCCACGTGCCTCACAGTATCTGATTCTGGGAGCCAAGGCCAAAGCTCTGATGGACAATAGGTTTGCCGCTACCATTGAAGATGTCCGGGCGGTTTGCCGTCAGGTTCTGGAACACCGAATCATTCTCAACTTCAAGGCCGAGGCAGAGAACATTAAAGTATCAGATATGATCGAGAAACTGCTCAAAACAGTTCCCCACTAGGCGTGGGGCCAATGAGCACGTGATATTCTTCCTAAGCCTTCGTGCCCCGGAGGGGTAATAACTTTCGCTGGCTAGCAAAGAGTTCTCTCGGCTGAAAGAGCCACTGCCATCTGCCTCCCTCGTTAGAGGGCCACTAGGCGTGGGGCCAATGAGCAATGATTTTCGCTGGCTAGCAAAGAGTTCTCTCGGCTGAAAGAGCCACTGCCATCTGCCTCCCTCGTTAGAGGGTGGTTTTCCAGTTAACTTCAAGCTTGAGCGGATTCCCAGATCTACTCTGGTAATTCACATAGCCATTTTTCTCGCCGAATAGAAATAAATCCCGGGTAATTTCTACATCCTGTTTGCAATACTGGATAATTTTACTAATCTTTCCTTCCTTGTACCATTGAAGCGATATCAATCCATCTGCGGATTTTTCTGCATTGAGCGTGTGCTGTGCCAAATGATTGAGACTCAACCGAAAACCCAACTGCTTTTTGACATCTACAAGCATATCGAAGGTGTTTATTTCCTGGAGGTCGAAATCGGAATACGGTTGAAGAACCGTGTAGTCAAAGCCAATGATGTTGAATCCCACTGCCAGATCAGCAGTACGGAGTTTGTCTACCAATTGGCGGGCATCCTTTTCCTCGTAAGTGAAAAATTCCTGGTCCAGACTGTCCCAAACTACTCCGACAGCCAGGCCCATTTTATGGATATTGCCCCAGCCCCCCACCTCTTCGGCACTTTTCTGGGTTTCCAGGTCAAAATACTGCACACGTGGACCTGAGGTCACTTTCACAGGTTTTGGGGCTTCCTGATCCTCTGTTTCTCCGAAAAGTCCTAGTTGTTCCGACATATTTCTGACAATTTGTAATGGAAAATTGTCCTTAATTTAGCATTCTCGCCTCCCAAATCAACGCTTTTTTACAAACATATAGATTTAAAGGAGTTAAGTACCGTTTAATCAGTATCTTTGATTAAAAAATCCTCCTGCTTTGCTATGAAATTCAGGTCCCTAAAATGATTAAAGTTTATATTTTTACAGGCCGATAAATCTAGAGATAGGATTCGTGCGCAACCTCGAATTTAACTGCCAAAGAAAGGTCCTCCCAAGTGGCTCAAGCTGCAATTTTTGGAATCAACTCCAACCTCGATACCGGGGGGATTATCGACAATCTGGTATCCCTCCAGCGCACCCCGATTGATCTGGTTGAAGCCAAGCGGTCTTTGGAAGAAGCAAAGCTTCTGACCTTTCAGGACCTGAAAGGCCGACTGCAAACTTTCAAAAGCGTGGTCACCACTCTCAACACGGAAGCCAAATTTTTATCCACTCAAAGTAATTTTTCCAACAATAATTCCAGCGATACAAATTCGGTAGCCAGTTTAAGCACGAGTAGCGAAGCTACATCAGGGACTTTTTCCTTAACAGTCAATAATCTGGCCAACGAAACAAAACTGATTTCAGATGGTTTTGCGTCTACCAGCGGTGCCGTTACCCAGGGAACATTCACTATAGTGGCAGGAACAGCCTCCGCAACCATTACCATAGACTCCACGAATGATACAGCCGATGGGCTGAGACTTGCTATCAACAATTCCGGGATAAATGCACAGGCAACCTTTCTTAACGATGGCAGTGACACCAATCCTGTTCTCCTAGTCTTATCCGGAACGCAGACAGGAACAGATAATGCTGTCAGTGTCTCTGGCTCCATTGTCACTTTTACAGAAACCCAGGCCGCTCAAGACGCAAGCCTTGTTCTCGATGGAGTTGCTATTACCAAATCCAGTAACACGGTCACCGATATCATAACCGGGTCAATTATCACTTTAGAATCCGCCGGTTCCGGAACCATTACCCAGAGTTCGGACACCGACGCGATCAAAGGGAAAATCCAGGATTATGTAGATGGTTTCAACGAATTGATGTTGCACCTGAATGATCTGTTAGCTTTGGATTCGGATACCGGAGAAACGAGTGTTTTGTTTGCCAACTTCGCGGTTCAGAGCCTGCAACAAAAGCTTCGCGAAACTGCCAGTCAGGAAATATTGGGAGTGAGCGGAGATTTTTCGTATCTCTCACAAATCGGAGTTCGCACGCTAACCGATGGCACCCTCTCTATTGACGATGGGGATTTGACCGATGCCCTGGCCGAAGATGTTACCAACGTCAGCGAATTATTTTCCAGTAGTGGTAGCACCTCAAGTTCTGCAGTAACCTTTATCGGGTTCACCACCGAAACCGTATCAGGGGGATACAATATCCAGGTTTCTGGTGGAGTGCCGCAATTAGCCACATCCGGATCCACCACTTTTGTCGATGCTACAGGGTCGGGAAACTTTTATGCAGGAGCAGACGGAACAGATGCGGAGGGGTTGAACTTTAGAATCTCCAGCCTCACTGATGGGGACTATGGAACAATCACGTTAACCCTTGGCGTGGCAGAACTCACCAATCGTATTCTCGCCAACCTGACTGACTCGTCCCTGGATGGTCCTCTGGAAGCAGAAATCGATACCGCAACAGAAACTATTGAAGATTTCGACGATACTATTATCGATCTGGAAGAGCGGCTGGTATTGTTTGAAGAAGACCTGAGAGAACGATTCACCAATCTCGAAGTTTTATTGGGGCGATTAAACTCCCAAAGAGATGCCTTTGATCAATCCATTGATGGCATCAGAGCCTTATTCAGCGGCGGTAATTAACAAAATGCAACCTGAGGAAATAAAATAGAATGGGTCCATCAAGATATCATAATCAATACCGCAAAAATGAAATCTCGACCTCCAGTCAAGGTCGCCTCATTCTCATGATGTATGAAGGAGCCATCAAATTTACCACCATGGCTTTGCAAAGCATCGAGAAGGGCGATATCGCCGGACAGGGAAAATATATCAACAAAACGCACGATATTATCAACGAACTCTCACTGGCTCTGGATTTGAAAAAAGGAGGAGAAGTGGCCGGGCGCCTGGAATCCTTATATCAATTTATACTCAGCCAGTTGACACTGGCGAATATCAAGTCCGACCAGAAAGCCCTGAAAACCGTCATAAACATACTGGGCCCACTTAGCGAAGCGTGGGAGCAATTGTACAACGCGTCCACCAATACAGGGCAAGGTGACCACCAGCCCCCAAAAAATATCGCATCAAAATGTTAGAGCCCAGAGAAATCAATCGGCCTTAATGCCCCATCTTGCTGTTGAGGTAATCAGCATATTTTTGATCCACCCCGAGAATGTGTTTCATCAACCAGTTTTTCAGAAAAGATAACAGCTCATGGCTAACATTCTCCCCTCCCTGATACCGGCCGACATATTCCCCCACTTGGGCAAGTAGCTCCTTATGTTTTTCTTTGTGGGATAAAGAATCTTCATAGCCGTACTTATCAAACAGGCTCTCCTCATACCCAAAATGCATAACAGTAAAGTCCACTAATTCCATCAGTGTCTTGTCGACGACCTCTTTATCTTTTTCAAGCATGATACCTCTATAGATTTCGTTAATGAAATCGATCAACCTTCTATGCTGGGTATCCACATCCCCCACATGGGTTGCAAATGAATCGTTCCAGGCCATGAGGCTCATGTTCTCATCTTTGTACTTGAACTTAGCCACCAGGCTTGTGATCAAATCCGCATTCTGGGTTAATTGTGTAGCCGTTTGCTCTGTAGTGGTGGCTCCCTGACTGGTTTCTGAAGCCGCCTGTGCGACACCGGTAATGTTCTGGGCAATTTCCTGAACCCCTTTTGCCGCCTCGGTCACGTTCCGGCTCATTTCATTCGTGGTTGCGCTTTGCTCTTCTACCGCACTGGCAATGGTTCCTGAAATATCATTGACCTCGTTAATCACCTGGGTTATTTGATCCATTGCGCTGACAGCGTTTTGAGCGTCATCTTGGATAATCTGGATTTTCTGGCTGATTTCCTCAGTCGCCTTGGCCGTCTGATTAGCCAGCTCTTTTACCTCGTTAGCAACAACGGCAAACCCTTTGCCAGCCTCTCCAGCACGGGCGGCTTCTATGGTTGCGTTAAGAGCCAGCAAATTGGTTTGGCCTGCAATTTCAGTAATAACTTTAACCACCTGCCCAATATCCGTACTGCTTTCGCCAAGGGCTGCGATTTTATCATTGGTCTCCCCTACGATTTTTACAGCAGAATCGGCAATCTGGGCTGCCTGACTTGCACTCTGAGATATTTCCTTTATGCTTGCCGTCATTTCTTCTGTTCCCGTGGCCACGACCTGCACATTGGTACTGACTTCTTCGGAGGCCGCAGAAACCACACCCGCCTGGGCAGAGGTCTCTTCAGCATTGGCGCTCAATTGCTGACTTATCGATACGAGTTCATTGGATGAAACATTGAGTTCATCCCCGGCTTTCCCAAATGAGCCGATATTCACTCTCAAGTCCGCTATGAAATCGGCCATCGCTTGTCCAACCTGACCAGCCGGATCATCTCCCATAACATTCAACTGTCTGGAAATATCACCCTGGGCCGCCGCATTGACCACTTCCAGAATTTGGCCTACCTTATCCTGCAGATCCTCGGTACGTTCTTTTTCGAGGCGGGTCATTTCTTCGTTGTCCTTTAGCAGTTTCAGTTTTTCCGTACTGACCGACCAGTTCACCATGACTCCCGTATAGTTATTGTCCTGGTCATAAATGGCACTGACATCCAGGTCAAGAACCTCAGGACCCAATTGGATTTGGGCTTTGTGCGGCAAGTTCCGGGGGTCCTCCAACAGCTTCCTCTGGTGCTGTGAATTTTTATGGAATATATCGATACTTTGTCCAACCATCTTGTCCACAGTTACAGGCAGATATTGCTCCAAAGTTTTAAGGGTTTTTGCAGAAGCCGGGTTTGCGTATTGCAAGACCAGATCGCGATCACAAAACAAGATGTTAAAGGGAGCATTCTCCATCATAGAACTCATACGCACCTGTTCCGCCGCAAGTTTTTTTATCTCGCCCACCTCTTCCCAGTTTGCGATATACCCCTGAGACTGGCCTTGTGCATCCCATATTCCGTTGATGGTAGTCTTTATAACCACATTACCAAACTCCAGTTCAGCCTGGTGCGGCAACGCGGAGGGATTTCTCAGAATCGCTTCCACAGCCTGCGGATCCTTATGAAACCGGAGAATCGAGCCTCCAAGCAGTTCCTCGGCACGAAGCCCAAACGCCTTTTGAATTTCCGGCTCAATAGATTTCAGAGTCTCCATTGCATGAATGTTTATATGAATTAGATTGAGGTTCTGATCGGCAACAAAAATATTCACCTGCAAATTATCTAAACAAGCCCTATGATCGACAAGGGTAGCCTTGCCCTTTCCATTTGCCGCGAACAAATTTAGAGTTTTGGAAAATAAACTTCCGTTATGGTCCAACTCAAACTGGCCCACCACCGGAACACCTGCTGGACTTGTTCTTTGTGTTTTCATGGCCGCAGATTCCTCTTCAAAGGTTAATTTATTTAAATCGAGTTTATGCCCGCATGAAGATTCACGAGTATCAAGCCAAAGAGATTTTAAGAGAATATAAAGTAGCCGTCATCAATCTCTACAAGCACCTTTCATTTTAAAATCCTCTTCCAGGATATGTTCTCTCCACCAGTCCTTCACTAACCTGTTAAATTCGGCCAAAATGCGTTTATATTCATCCTGACCGGTACCTACCTGAGCCAGGAATCCTTTCATAGAATTCAACCTCTCAATAAAATCCCTATGAAGAAGCTTGTGCGAATCACTTTCTTCAAAACCGATTTTTTTCTGATAGTGTTGCTCTCTGACAAAATGGACTGACGTATAAACCAGCATAAGTTCCATAAATTTTTCCAATACATTTGCATGGATATGGCAATTTATAGCGGCATCAATAGTTCTAATCAGGCTGATTAAATACTTATGGTCATTATCAATATCTTCATTTCCAATCTCCATGTTTGAATCCCAATGAACGTCCATGACCTTTTTCTCCTTAGCTATAATTGTCATCGGATAGCACCTATTGTTTTGCCCAAACGACTAATGCCCAGATGTTTATTTAGATAAATGAGCCTTTCCAAGCAAATCCCTTAGCGGCTACACCTTAAACATTCAACCATTTAAAGCCATGAGACATTCACTCCCACTAGCTTTTTCTCCAAGAAAATCCCAGAAGTCGCATAGGCTCTTCTGTTCTTGTTCCTGGGCCGACCTTCTGCTTTCGTTAATGTTTTCGTAATTGTCATAAAGGGCTTTCACCACTTCCTTATCCAGTTTGCCTTTCACTACCATTTCGTCAAACACCTTTCTGGATTCTTCTTTTTTCATGCCCGCTCTATAGGGACGGTCTTCAGCCACAGCGGTAAAAACATCGGCCACCGCCATGGTTCTGGCTCCTAAAGAGAGATCATCCGCCGACATACCAAAAGGGTAGCCGTGCCCATGAAGTTCCTCATGGTGGTTGGATGCCCAGAATGTAATATCCTCCAAACCCTCAACACGTTCTAAGATTCGATGGGTGTAATAAGGATGCGCTCTAATAACCAACCACTCCTCATTTGACAATTTACCGGGCTTGAGAAGAATTTTTTCAGGGACGGCAAGCTTACCGATATCATGTAAATATCCTGCTATCCTCATTTTCGAGCAATCTGACGCATGCATTCCCACCGCAGCTGCCAATTCCATGGCTGAAGAAGCCACTCCACTGGAATGAGTCGCGGTGAACCGACTGCGAGTATCAATAATCAACGCAAAAAAGTGAGACAGACCGGTGAGGCTCTCTAAGCTTAGAGAGGTATTGGGTAAGCATGAAATTTTTTGGATAACGCGTTCGATGGAAGGGCTCATCAAATCCAGCCAAAACGCATCCTGCCGGGAAATCTCAAGGTACGCATCCACAAAAGCTGGAACAAACATACTGCCGGATTTGGCCCTGATTTTCTCATTAATCACTGAAGCCTGGGCCAGCACGGGCTTTCTTCTATCAACCAGCACAGCTATGCGGTCTGCCAAATGCAGGATATGGCTTCCATAAGGCACCTTGTCGCCGAACGCATATTTTCCCTCTCCATATTTCCAAGGCACATGGTGAAAGCGGACCAGTGGAGCAAATTTCTGGAACGGCTCAAACCTTGACAAGAGTAACGCCCCCAACTCCCCATGCAGATGTGCTTTTTTGACTTCAAAATTATTCAGTTTTAAACGATCGGAAAAAACAATCGCGCCAATGTCGTGCATCAGCGCTGCCATGTAGATATCATTGATCTCCTCCGGACTGAACCTGAGATGGGTAGCCAATTTAGTAGCGATATAACAAACCCGGTTATGGTGATCGATGAGCTCAAAATCAATCATATCCAATGCGGTAGACAGCGAGGCAAGCATGTCGAAAAGGGAAACCGATATGCGACCCGTATCTTCAGAAAAATCCTTATCAATTATTGTTGGTTGAAGCATCTGACCCCCCTTTTCGCTCTTTTTTCATAGCAAGGAAAAAGTTTCATTTCAAAAATCCCCAGCTTGTTTTTTCAATTGAGAAACCTGTGGAATGTTTTTTTCCGGCAAAACGAAATGGCAGGAAAAAATGTCTTCAGAAACTATTTCCCCATACAAAAATCCACCCAGGCGTCGGGATATTCTCTGGCAAATACCCAATCTTCTATCGAAGCTTCTCCGTCTATCGTTTTTTTCCAAAGCAAAATTTTCTTTCATAAAACCCGTACCTTTAGCTTTGAAAGTCATTCTCCACAACCCCCTGGCGTTGTGTTCGGCCTTTATCTTTAATGAAGAAGGTTTATCGAGCCCATGAATACGGGTTCCTAACAAAATAAGATGGCGAAAAAGGATACTTAATTGAACACTATCGGTCTCCAAAACAGGCAAACGCTCCACTTGAACTGTCCTTCCTTTTCTTTGCAAGGTGGGCTTCATATCCTGAAGCATGTCCGCCAAAACCTTATCCAAAGAAACAGGACGAAACAGACTGCGCATTGACTTGATCCGGTATAACTTACTCATTTCATTCACCCGTTGATGAAGGCTTCCCATCGACTTTTCAATCTCATTGCATCGTTCCACCAGTTCCATTTGAGGAAAACATTCATGCTCCCTGATAAATAAAAAGTTGGTTTCTATATTATTTATGGGCTCCAGGAACTGGCTAGAGTTCAGGAAAAGAATATCCATCAACTCTTCATTGCGTTCCTTTAGTTCGCCGCTCAAAACTTCCAGTTCCATCCTCTTTTTTTTCTCTGACTTATATAAAACCGAGAACTCTTTGGCGAATTTGAGCGCCTGCAGTTCAATAAGATTCGAGCATTCCAAATTCCGCTCAGATTCTCCAGAATCCAGAATATGTGTGCCAGCCATTACGACCCCTCCCCGTATAGTTGCCCAATCTCATACCTGAATTTTTTTGGAGAAAAAGGCTTCAAACAAAAATGAAACTCGTCCTTACGGACTTCCAGATCCTTTTTTAGTTCCGGCCCACCTAACAGCATGACTTTCACCCCTTGCGCCGAAACCAGTTCTCTCATTTCTAAAAGGCTTTGAACCAGAGACAGATCTTTTTCATGACTCAGGTCCCAAATAATCAACTCCGGGCTTTCCAAGGCTGGCTTTTTCTCCAACCAACCGCTTTGGCTGGTTTGTACTGACTCAAATCCCAAACTTTCCAGGATTAAAGCAACCAGCTCACAGATCCTGGCCTCATCACCAACGATGAAGGCCTTTTTAAGACCCGCATTTTTTTTTGAAATTAATTCCAGTTCTTGCATAGATAAACTCCTAACCAACTCTAACTGCACAGCACATGCCAAACTCGGGATACAAGAAACACTTCCACAAACCATTAAAAAACATAGAGCTATCTAAAACAATCGGATTGATTTTATAAATGGAGGTTCACTAGCAACAAAGGAACCAAAAATATTTTAGGCGTCGACCAAAAATATTTTCGGTTTTTCTAGAGTTTCAGTTTTTGCAATTAGTAGAAAAGGGAGGGGGGGGAAGACAAAAAGGAAAAGAGAGGAAAGCTACTACTTTTTAAGTCCTTTTTTTATTCGATAAGCCAGGGTATCTGGATCACCACGCCGCTTCGCGTTCGCGATAACGTCTTTGACATGCAACAAAAGTTATTTTTGTGAAATTCTCTGCCACCCCGTATCAAGCCACCAAATATTACATGCACCGGGATTTCCCAATTAACTGATATTCAACTCATACTGCAAAGCCATTCCATGAACCCCGTTTTGCTGTGGTCAAGCATCTCTATTTTGGGATATTTCAATTCCTGAGACTCAACCTCTTTTTTGATATGTTTAAAGCTATCAATATTTTCTAAAAAAATATCCGTAATTTGGGGGTCAAACGCACAAGCCCTGTCTTGTTTTATGATATCCTTGGCGCGATCAAACGACATTGCCTTCTTATAAGGTCTTTCCATTGTCAAGGCATCCAAAACATCCGCTAATGCGGCAATGCGCCCAACTTTGGGGATATCTGCTTTTGAAAGCCCTTTTGGATAGCCCTTTCCATCCCATCTTTCATGATGCGTAAGTGCAATAACTCTTGCCAAATCTAGAACCTTGGAGCTCGCCCCTCGAAGAATTTCCCCACCAAATATCGTGTGTTTTTCAATTGCCTCACGTTCATTTTGATCAAGAGCTCCCGGTTTAGTCAAAATAATACCGGGAACTCCTATTTTGCCAATATCATGCATTGGAGAAGCATGAAGAATATCTTCAGCCTCTTCAACAGGAAACCCACAGCGGAGAGCCAGGAAAGCTGCATACCTGCTCATTCTTACAATATGCTCACCCGTATTTCGGTCTTTAAAATCAGCCGCTAATGCCAAACAGCAAATGGTTCCCTGATATGCAACGGTCAGTGCCGCATTGTTTTCTTCAATTTCCGAGATGTAATGTTTTAACTGAAAGTTTGCAATTTCGAGAGCCCTTTGCTGACTTTTATTTCTTTTGGATATGCTACCAAAGTCACAGGCAAACTTTGCCAACTGCATCTCAGATTGCTTAAGCATATCACTTGCTTTGCGTTCCGAGTCGATCAATTGGGCAAACTCACTGGCATGAATCAAAGCCTGCGGTTCTAAAAACTCACTGTGGCTTTCCAAATCAGTTCCATTATCAGCCATTGCAAAATTTTGATAACCTCAAAGTGAAATTGTTATAAACCAAGTACTTCATCCACCTTTTTGACTAGCTCCATTGGACTGAAAGGCTTCGCAAAATAATCATCAGCTCCTGCCATGAATCCACTATCAATGTCTGATTTCTGCCTCATAGCCGTTAACATAACAACCTTTATATCTTTCGTTCTGGGATTATTTTTAAGCTTTTTCGTTGCCTCCAGACCATCAAGTTGACCGGGCATCACAACATCCATAAAAATCAATTCGGGCATTACTTCCAAAGCCATTTCAACCGCCTCTTCACCCGATACCGCTTCCACAATTTTATATTCTTTTAAATCCCCCAAAGATGCTCTCAATACGTATCTTATGCTTGCATTGTCATCAACGACCATTATTTTTTTCATGTCAATTCATCCTTTCCAGCCAATATCAAGGAAGATTGATCGGATAGCAATATTTTGCCGTTTACATAAAAGCTCTTCAATTACTGCTTACATCAGTAGTGGCGATGCTGGTAGCCTCTTGTGTATCCAGGATAAGCAGGAGTTGATCCTTTAGTTTGTAAATGCCTTTAATCAACTCTCTTGTGGTTTCGTCAATGTTATCGGGAGGCGTCTCGAAGGTGTCTCCTTTAACATTTAACACATCCCCGATTTTATCCACCAACAGGCTTACGACTCCGTTATTTGTCCGCACCACCACATTCATAGGCAGCTTGTCTTTTTCACGATCCTTCATATTCAGTCGACGCCGCAGGTCCATAGCCGCGACAACTTTTCCGCGCAGGTTTATAAGTCCGGATACTGTGAAAGGAGCCAGTGGGACAGATGTCAGTTCATGATAGCGCAAAACTTCCTGAACCTGTTCGACCTCTACGCCAAAATAAAGGCCATCAAGATAGAAGGTGCTGAATTGATTTTCCTTTGTCATGACTTATCTCCCTTTATTACGCCGCTATCGGTTGTTCCTTGAAAAAAGCCAGGGTCCACTTCGCAAATGGTTTTTTCAACGTCAATCAGATCCGTTACCTGGCCCTGTATCACAGTGGTCGCAAATACATTTTTCCGGTTCAAAGATCGCTGTTTTGATAGTGTTTCGCTCGCAATGTCAAAGATATGGTCTACGACTAAACCGGCGTTCTTACTCCTGTGGGAAAATACTACAATGTCCATCATATCCTTATTTGATTTCGATGCCCCCACGCCGAGACTTTTGGAAAGGTAAATGAGCGGCATGATGCTATCGCGGTATTGCACCACATCCAGAGCACCGGACTTCTCCACGGAAGACCGCCGGACTTTTTCCAACCTGGCTACTTGGGATAACGGTATTGCCATCCGCCCTTCCTTTCCAATTCCAATTATGAGTAATGTTTGCAGGTCATCTTTCGATTCCTTCGAATGGGAATCAGGTTTTTCCGCATCTTCATGGGTAAAGTTTTCTTTGATCGCATGGGCTTTGTTCGCCAAACCCAATACGTCTAAAATCAGTATCACCTTCTCATCCAGGATCGTTGTTCCCGTATACACCCGAGTCTCCTTCAAACAATGCGGCAGAGGCTGTTCAATGATCTGCTCAGAGTTGATTATTTCACTCACTAATAATCCAAACCGACATTCGCCTGCCTGAAGCACAACTATCTTTTCCTGCTCACCTTTTTGATATCCTCCGATCTCCAGTATTTCATGAAGGGAAACCAGCGGCAGAAGGTTTCCTCGTAACCGGTAAACAGGGCTTCCTTTGATCATTTCCATGCCTGTCTTAGTGCCACCTTTATCAAGCCGCACAAGCTCCAAGAGGTTTTCCTGTGGAACAGCGAAACTTTTATCTCCGCTCTTAACTAGCAAGATGGGTACCGCTTGCTGTTCCTTGTGAGAAATGGAATCCCCATACACACTGCCCATCTCAACAGGCAGAGAAGCTCCTGAAGATGTCAGCTCGATGGATGAGTTTTTCGTTTCCATAGTTTGCAGTAAATTCATGGGTCTATTCCTTCCACAAAAATTGTGGTAATTGAAGGAGCGGTTGGAGACTTCTTTTAAAAGGAAGTCTCCAACCTTCGCTGGCTTTTAAACTTTAAATTTACCAACCAGGCTCTGCAGATCGACCGCGAGTTTTGAAAGCTCGCTCGCGGCATCCCTAGTCTGGCTGGAGCCTTGCGTTGTCTCTATCGCCGCTGTGGAAACACCGGAAATATTTTCGGCTATTTCACCTACTCCTTTGGCGGCTTCAGAAACGTTACGCGACATTTCATTCGTTGTTGCACTTTGTTCCTCCACCGCACTGGCGATGGTGTTGGAGATATCATTAATTTTATTAATGACATTACTAATATCTTCAATCGCCTGAATGGCATTGCCAGTATCAGACTGAATTGTATTGACTTTGCCGCTGATCTCATCAGTGGCCTTGGCAGTCTGATTGGCCAGTTCTTTTACCTCATTAGCCACCACCGCAAAACCTTTACCCGCCTCACCAGCCCGTGCGGCTTCGATGGTCGCATTCAAGGCAAGTAGATTGGTTTGTTCCGCAATGGAGGTTATAACTTTTACTACTTCACCAATCTCTTGTGAGCTTTTGCCAAGAGTGGTAATTGTGTCATTGGTTTTATTAGCAACTTCGACAGCCTCATTCGAGATCGTAGCCGCCTGAGTGGCATTGTTTGAGATTTCACTGATACTTGCGCTCATCTCCTCCGAACCTGTTGCAACGGTCTGAACATTAACACCCACCTGCTCACTGGCGGCGGCGACCACACCCGCTTGTGCGGAAGTCTCTTCGGCGTTAGCAGACATGGTCGTGCTGGTGGCGGTGAGTTCCTCAGCGGCGGCCCCTACCGATTCTGCATTACTACCGATTTCTCCAATGTCATTGCGCAGTCCGCTGAAAAACCTGCTCAGTCCCTCGCCCATCTGCCCTATGGTATCGGACCCAGACACAGTAATTTTCTGAGTCAGGTCACCTTTGCCGGCCTTGTTCACAACTTCCAGAATGCTGTTGACCTTCTCCTTCAATTCATCGGCCTGCTCTTTTTCGCGCTCAGCCTGTTCTTGGGTAAGCTTTCCCTGCTCTTCCGTTTTCTCCAACAAGGTTTCAATTTCTTTTTTGGCTTTTGCATCTTTTTCAGCCATTTCACGCAGATTTCTCACCATCTTGGACATGGAGCTACCCATCGTTCCGTTCGCATCATCATCGCGCAAGTCTTTATTGTTTAAGTCGTTGTCGGCAATGAAAGTCGCTTGTTGGGCAAACCAGTTCATTTTTTCATTCATTTCAGCAAATGCTTGGCCCAAGTCACCTTGAACCTTGGCTTTTAATGCTTCATCGTCCAAACGATCTTTGGAGATGGCTTTTGCCTGTTGGACAAGCTGACCGAGACTGCCCAGTAATTGATTGAAAATGTCTCCAAGCATACCGACTTCATCCCTGGATTTGATGGAGATTTTGTCTTGCTGGAGAGAACCTGCGGCCATTTCGTTCATTTTGCCCGAAACTTCACCCAAAGGCCTGGTGATCGCCCGGATTATAATAAAACTGAACGCGATACCAAAAACGAAGAGCACCGACATGATCATATACTCGGTGTTAACCATACTTGTTATTTTTCCCTGAGAATTGCCCGCCAAAGCCTGAACAGCCGAGTTCATGGCTTTCAACAAAGGGATATTGTTTGAGCTAATATAATCCGTAGCTTGAAATGCCACGGGAAGTTTCTCGAAAATAGCGTTTGCCGACACTTTATATTTTTCCCAGTTGCCTTTAAATGTAGCAAGTTGCTTGCGGGTTTCCGGATCATCAATTCTTTGCAGGCCCAGTTCTGAATCGCCATTGGCCAGACCTTTAATGATCCGATCCTGGATATCCATAAATTTAATCCCTTCATCCATGGAAGCCTGTTTCTTGAATAATACGAATTGAAAGACGGCTTTCGAAACTCTCTGGGTAATAGCCCGCAGTCTTCCAGAAAAGGAAACGGTCGCGGCATCCATCGTCTTTCCCATTTGCATCACCAGAGCATTGGCCTCCTGGAAAAGAGGAACATTGCTGTTGACGACGTCATTAATATCCTTTTGAATTCCAGGCCATGTAGTGATTATCTGGTCAAGGTTTTCGGCAAAAGGACCCCATAATTTCTCGGTTTCGTTGAGCTTCGCGGTAATTTCAGCTGTCTCTGCCGGCGGCAGATTCAATTTCGCATTACCCTTTTGCAAACCGGCCAAGACCATGCCGAATTGTCCTTTTATAGCTTTGATTTCATCCACTTTCCCTACATTGCCTAGCTGCATTTCCATAACGCTTTTGGAAACCTTTTGCGACAGCATTCTTTGCTTACCCGCAATATTAATCACATTACCGTCCTGTTTCTGTTTTTCTAAAGTGGCGACGGTGTAAAAAACAACACCGACAAAAGAAATCAGAAGGGAAAAAACGAGGGAGTAAAGTTTAACGGGTATATTGAAGAAACTCTTCTGAAAAACCGGCGCGGCTCTTTTTGCACCGTTGCCTATGAATTCCGTTGATTTCTCTTGATCCATCGTAATAACTGAGATAACTGGGGCAACTGTTTCTTTTTTCTGCGGCACTGGTGTGGTTATATCATTGGGTATAAGGGTTGGCACTAACATGGTCTTCTCCTCCGATTAATGTTTGCTTGAAAAGCTATGGTTGCGCTCTTCGGAAAATTTGATATTTAGAGCTTTTCTCTGTGCATTGGAGAGCCCTTTCCTACCGGCAGCGCCCAAGCTCATCGATTTTTCTTCGTCATAAAACTTCTGCCAAAATAGCTTTTCCGCTTCCTGGCTACTGAGAGTCTTTTTTAGTTTTCCCCTGGAATCAAAAATACGGACCGGATAAAACATAGGTCACCTCGATTAATTAACTTCCCCCAAGGCATCTAGCATGACAATTGAACATATAAAAAAAGTCCTTTGAAAAATGGAGCCCGGTAATTCAAAACATCCCGGAAGGGCTGTCGTAAAATTCTTCATTGCCGTTCACCCCATCTTCCAATACGTCTTTGTACATCACATCCCAATGGTCATCCTCGTTAACGTCAAAGGCATAGAACAGTGGCCTCTGAACGGCTAGATAATAATGGTTGCTCGAACCGTAGCTCACGAAAAAAACAAGATGGCTTGGGTTTTCCAGGTAAACCCTCTCCGTTGGCCGATAAGATCGATAATTTCTTGAAACAACTCTCAACGTGAAATAATCGGCCTTACCGTTTCCGTCCAGGTCATAGCTGACATACAGCAAGCCGTTGGTAGCAATGTCCCAGCTCAACTGTGTTTTCAAATCAGGTTCCTCGATAATAACGGGAGGAAGGTGGGACTGGCCTAAGGCGTTTGAAGAGAAAGTAAGAACAATGGCTATTTGAATTAGAATTTTTATGTAGTGTCTCATGTCAAGTACCTCCTATTTAGCCTGAGCACAAACTGGCTTTTTGGGTAACTCACTAAATGATTTTGCATATCCCATGCCAAACTCCAGGAGCAGAGCCTCTCTCATAAACCACTAAAAATAAAAGGGATATCTAAAGCAATCGGATAGATTTTATAGACGGGGGTTCACTAGCAACAAACACCAAAAATATTTTCGGCGTCGACCAAAAATATTTTTGGTTTTTCTAGAGTTTCAATTTTTGCAATTAGAAAAAAAGGGGGGGGGATGAAAAAGACAAAAAGGAAAGTTAATATCTGAGGAAAACTACTACTTTTTAAGTCCCATTTTTTTTATGCGATACGCCAGGGTAGCAGGCTGAACCCCTAAAAGTTCTGCCGCGCCTTTGGGCCCATAAACTTTCCAACAGCATTTTTCAAGTGCCGCAAGAACATTTTCCTTTTCCTGGGCCTTTCTTTGCTCATCGGGAATGACGGTAGCAACTGCGGCAATGTTTTTATTTTTCAGGTCAAAGGAAATATTCTCACCAGAGGAAATAACCAGTGCTCTCTCAATTACATTCTGTAGTTCACGAATATTTCCCGGCCAATCATAGTTTTGCAATTGCTTTAAATTATCGGGAGTAAGGGGTTTTTCAAGTGGCCGAGCCAGGGCTTTTGTGAATTTTTCCCAGAAATGGGAAGCAAGAAGAGGAATATCTTCTTTTCGTTCCCTGAGCGGAGGAATAAAAACAAGAGCTACCGCCAGGCGGTAATACAAATCTTTTCTAAAACGACCCTGCCGCATTTCCTCATCAAAGTTTCTATTACTCGCGGCAATGACTCTCACATCCACCTTGCGGGTTTTATCTTCCCCGACCCTTTCAAAACAACCTTCCTGTAAAACTCTAAGCAGTTTACTCTGAAGTTCCAGAGGAATTTCACTAACCTCATCAAGAAACAAAGTTCCCGAATCTGCCAGCTGGAACCTCCCCAGACGTTCCTGAAATGCTCCTGTGAAGGCTCCTTTAACGTGGCCGAAAAATTCGCTCTCAAATAATTCTTTGGGAATGGAGGCGCAATTGACCTTAACGAATGTTTTATGACTGCGGTCACTTTTTTCATGAATGGCTCTGGCAACCAATTCTTTCCCTGTCCCCGTTTCTCCTTCAATCAATACCGAAGCATTCGATTTACCAATTTTTTCGACCTGACCCTCGATATCCCGCAGGACACGGCTCTGCCCAATCATTTCATCAATGCCAAACTCCACCTCCTGCCTGAGATAATTATTCTCCTGCTCGAGTTTCTGTCTGAGACGTGCCAGCTCGTCATTGGCCTTTTTTAATTCAAGGTTGGCCTGCTCCAACTGCACCCGCCTATCCTTCTCAGAACGATAGAGCTGAGATAATTCCCGTGCATATTGAATGGACTGGAGATCATCCAAGCCGGGGTCATCATCACCTTCTTTTTTCATTGCCGGTTTTTTTTTCATAATTCAAGTCAAAACAGATTCAATACGCCGGATCAATTCACCCGGGCTGAATGGTTTGATAATATAATCGTCCGCTCCCACCTCTTTGCCAACTTCAATATCCTGTTTTTGTCCCTTTGCAGTCAAAATTATTATCACTATTCCACTGGTATCAGAATCGTTTTTTATGATTCTTGTCGCTTCAATTCCGTCTATTGGTCCCGGCATCATAACATCCATTAGCACAAGATCAGGTTTGTACGTTTTGGTGGCTTCTATTGCCTTTTCAGCCGAATCCACTTCCATAACATCGTAGCCAGATAATCCAGTGAACGTCACTGAGATTAACTCTCTAATATTTTCATTATCCTCAGCTATCAATATTTTTTTCATGATTGAATTGAAAGAGACACTATTTATTCACGCCCTTTTCGATTAGATATGAACTATAAATTGCATCCTCTTTTAAAATGCGTGCCATCAGCCAGTTATAAGTAAAGACCGTAATTTTAGGTAACAGGTGTAGCCTTTCATCCTTTGGGGTATTTTTAAAATGTTCAATTTTATCTCCAAAATCTTTATGGGATCTCTTGTAAACCAAAAGCTCTGGATACCGATATTTCTCTAACAGATTCTCTTCATACTTCAAATGGAACTCGGCATAACTCACCAATTCATCCAATATCAACTCAGGGTTTTTCATTTCCTCGCCATTGCGAATAGAATCAGCCATTTCACATATAAGTTTGAGGAGTGTTTTATGCTGATCGTCGATGGGAGGGATATTGACACTATACTCGTCTCTCCAAATGCAACATATCTTGGGTATCTCAAAGGTTACAGTCGTTCCCTTGCCAATTTCACTTTTGATCCAGATTTTTCCAGCATGAGCATCAATCAAATATTTGACGATACTCATCCCCAGACCGGTACCTCGAAACTTATGGACCTCCTCTGACCTGTAAAATTTTTCAAAGATACGATTCACCTGATCCTGGCTCATACCTTCACCCTTATCCGACACGGAAATTAATACTGCATCATCATTAAATTCAATTTTGGTGGAAATCTCACACCCTGTCTCTGCATATTTCACTGAATTGCTGTAAAGGTTCCTTAAAACCTGCCGCATCTTTTCCGGGTCGATGAAGACCTCATAGGGGTCCCCCTTTAGAAGCAGTGGAAATTCATGTCCTGTATCCTGACGATTGAATGTCTCAATTTCCTCATTCACACTACCAACAAGATTAGCGAGTTTGACATTTAAAGAAAAACTTTTTCCCGATTCAATTCTTGACAGGTCCAACAGATCATCAATGATATCTGCCAGGTTCTCGGACTCCTTGTTGATTAAGTGAGAATAATTTCTAATTTGCTCCCCGGAAAAATTGCTCCGAGTAGATATCAACTCGGAAAAACCTCGTATCGTTGTAAGAGGCGTTCTCAATTCATGGGCGGCGGTTGACAGGAAATCAGTCTTCATCTGACTCAACCTTTCTTTCTCACCCTCAACTCCCTTTCTATCGGATATATCATTAACCATGGCCGCAAAATAATTGACAGCTCCAGCTTCGTTGCGAATACAACTGACAAAGATTTCAACGGGAACAATAGAACCGTCCTTCCTGACATATCTTTTTTCCATGGTATAGGTATCCCTCACTCCTGAAACGAGTTCGCTGAATAAACCAGCATCTATCTTCATGTCATCGGGATGAGTAATTTCGGCCCATGTCTTTTGCAACAGTTCATCTTTCCGGTAGCCGGTAATTCTGCACATTTCTTCGTTAACATCTATAAACCCTTTGTTTAAATTTGATATGACACTTCCCATTAACGGCATATCAAAATAGCTTTTTGTTCTTTGGAGACTTTTTTCCAGTTCCCGGGTCCTGGACTCCACTAATTCTTCGAGATGGTTCCGGTGGCTTTCTAATTCTGCCTCATATTTTTTCTGTTCAGTAATATCCCCAATGATCGCCACAAATACAGGAGGAACCTCATCATGCATCAATTGCAAACGCACCAGTACCGGATACAGAGTTCCATCCTTGCGTTCATGCACCGCTTCAAAAACCACCATGGGCACCTGTTTCTCCATGAGTGGCCTGACAAGTTCCGCAAACGTTTCTTTGGCATGCTCGGGCTTTAAATCCACGGGAGTTAACTTAGTTAGCTCCTCCTGGGAGTACTGGAGGTTTTTACAGGCTCCGAAATTTACTTGAATAAATTTCCAGGTTTCAGCATTAAAAATATAAATTTCATTAAAAGAATGGTCCAAAATTCGCCCAAACCGGACCAGCAGGCTTTCTGCCTGCGAACGTTCTTCTTCTAATTTTTTAACCTGCTGGAAATAAATATGAATCCGGCTGATCCCCACAACCATGAGGACAGAGATCAAAAGGGCAACCCCTTCCGCCATCTGGTCGGGGGAGTGTTTTATGTCGTCAGTCACTAATCGAAAGACGGTGATACATCGCCGAAACGCCATAAGAAGAATGGCGAAAGAAATGCAAATCCAGGCCAAACGCCGGCCCGTCACTCGAATCAATTTAAGGGCATATATTGCGGCCCAAAATTGAAGCGCGATTGACAAAAAAAGAATGATCTCAGTGGGTATCATAATTTCGTAAAAACCGAAAAAGCGAGATGCTTCAACAAGCTCAAGGTTATACAAAGGTTCCCACGCCAAATGGATTCAGGTCAAAACAGATTCAATACGCCGGATCAGTTCAATCGGGCTGAACGGTTTGACAAAATATCCATCCGCGCCTGCCTGTTTCCCCTCCTCCTTATCCACGGTCTGGCCCTTGGCCGTCAACATGATGATATGAATCCCTCGGGTAGAGGGCTCGCCTTTTAAAATCCGGGTCGCCTCAAGGCCATCGTATTCACCGGGCATGGCAACATCCATCAAAATGAGATCCGGTTGTTCTTTACGCGCCAGCTCCACAGCCTGTTTGCCATTATCCGCCTCGAAAATCTGATAATCAGCGATACCATCCAGGGTGGCCCCCACCAACTCACGAATTTTCTCGTGATCATCAACAATTAGAATTTTTTTCACCTTTTCCTCCCTAAAAAAATCTCTTTACGGCCTCTTTTCGGTTTCATAAATCACAGGGAACATTTAATAATACCCGGGTTCCCTTGCCCGGTTCACTTTGTATATCAATTTTGCCACTATGCGCTTCCAGAATATATTTAACAATCGTCATTCCCAAACCACTTCCAGGTATATCCGCGTCAAAGTTATCTCCCCTGAAAAACCTGTCATAGACCTTGCTCAATTGATCTGCGCTCATTCCCAGCCCCTCATCTTCAATAGCGATTTCAACAGAGTCCTTAAGTTGCTTCACCGTTGTTGTGATCGTCCCCCCATTCGGCGAATATTTAATAGCATTGCTATAAATATTCTTGAGAACCTGCTCCACTTTATCCAGATCCACCTTCCAATTCACGGCTTCATCAGGATAGTTGAATTCAAACTTGTGTAACACGTTGATCTGCTCGTCAAAGATATGCATGCTCTGTTCGATGGTATCCGAGACAGAACACAGGCTTTTATTCAGGGAAATCCCTTCGCCGGACTCAATGCGCGAAATATCCAGAAAGCCATTAATGATAGTCGCCAGCTTTAACGATTCCTCATTAATATATCGCAAGTATTTATTCTCAGTCTCTTTCTCGAGGTTTGGTTTATTCAAAAGGATTTCCGAAAAACCCTGGAGAGAGGTCAAAGGTGTTCTCAATTCATGGGCCGCAGTAGAAAGAAATTGCGACTTCAGGTGGTCCACTTTCTTTTCATAAGTTATATCCCTGACAACCACAACTATTCCTATAGCGTTATTACCCGTCCCCAACAACAAGGTTGATGACCCTCGAATATATTTTCTACCCACCGCAGTATCGTTATTAGACAACTCGAAACCAAAGGACCGACTGGAATACTTTTCATTAACCTTCATATCCCAACAGTCCAGAAGGGTCTTATTTTCAAAAACCTGGGAAACGTATTGGCCCAGCACATCCTCCTTTTTAAGCCCAAGAATGTTTTCCGCTGCAGGGTTCATGAGCTCGATTTTCCCATGATAATCCGTCACCAGCAGTCCCTCTCCGATGGACTCCAGAATTCCTTCAACCTGATCCTTGGACTCCCTTATTTTTTTAATGGATGTGTTCAACTCGACCGTTCTTTGCTCCACTCTTTTTTCCAGGTCCTGAGAATAGATTTCCAACTGATCCCTGGCATGCTTCTTATCCGTGATATCCAATGCGTAGCAAATGATTGACTGGGGAAAACAGTCCTGGTCGCAAAGTGTGGAAAGAGAAATATGGACGTAAATAAAACCACCGGATTTTTGAACCGCTTCCATTTCCGCTTCATACATACCGTTTATGATGGCTGGCTGAACTAATGTTTGTTGCAAGTTTTTTTCTTCATCAGGAAATAAATAAGTGAAGGGCTTTCCCAGCATCTCCTGTTCTTCAAAACCAAAAACTCTTTCAGCTCCCCTGTTCCACGCAGTTATATTGTATTTGCCATCCAGTGAAATGACCGCATCATGAATCTGGTCCAGCACCAGAGCCTGTTTTTTTAATAGGCTTTCAGCCCGTGCGCGTTCCAAAACCCTGCCTAACTGCACTCCCAAAGGAGCCAGACTTTCCAAAAGTTCAGGGTCCAACTCCAGGTTATTCTCGGTAAAAAACTCCATCACTCCCCCGACTTCTTCACCCACCATAATGGGAATAGCCATGCCCGTATGCAAACCCACATTTTTGGAAATATCGCCACGGGGGAAATTCAGGTCATTCCATAGGTCCGAGATCCATGCCGGTTCGGTCTCTGCCAGAACTCGGCCCGGCAACCCCTCTCCTTTTTTAAAATAGAGATTATCTGTCACGGAACGAAACGGGGCATATCGTTTGCTGTCCTGTAGATACCAGACCGGGTAGGAAATGAGCCCCCGCATGGGTTCGTCCGCTAGATAAAAATGCCCCACCGGCCATTTTATAAACTCGCAGATTTCGCGCAGGGAAAACTCCAGAATGCTATCCATATCAGGCAGATCATTGGAGGCGACCGCAATATTTTTACTCAGACGTACCAGGGCATTTTCTTTCAAGAAAGCCTTTTCGTATCTTTGACGCTCCATCTCCGATTCTGCAGCGTCCGCAAAAAGGGACAGGATCAAATTGGCATGATTGAGATCGACAACCGGTTCATCATGCATGACACATAAAAGGCCCATTGGGTTGCTACTTAAGTCATTCAGCGGAACCCCCACATAGGTTTCGATATTCAGATCGCGTAGCATTTGATCCTCAGGAAACATCTCCCAAACCTTGCCGGGATACGCGCAAAGAGTCTTACCCACAACGTTTTCGCAGGGAGTCCCCGGCAGAGTATAGGTGATATTTTCCATAAGACCCGAGTCGCCCCACAAGGCCAGGCTTTTAATTTTTTCATCATCCATGGGATCCAGTTCTCCAAGCAGGCAATACTTGAATCCCAGCGAAATGGACAGGCTCTTGGCGAGAGAAGCAAAAAATTGTTCGCCGGTCTTTTTTGACACTCCCGCAATAATCTTACTGACCTGACTGAACAAATTTTTGTATTTATTTTGGCTTAATTCAAGGGCCTGGCTCTGCTGTAAACTTTTGGCAAATTCTTCTTCCAGCTTTTCATTGATGAAGATCAGCTCCACTTCATGTTCCTTGGCCTTTTGACTGCTACGAACTGCAGCACCCAGAGCCCAGGCAAGAATCAGCCCAAAAGCCATCACCACTTCGGGTATCACAGTCCTCAATTTCGAGAGGTAGGCTTTGCCGGGAACACTCTGAAAAAACCAATTTAAACCTTTATATTCAATGGCTGATGAAATCATCCATTTTTCCGGGACCGCTGTCTCGCCGGACTCCCGAAAGTAAAGAACCTTTCCATCGCTGTAGATGGATGCCTGGATTCCACTTTGCACTTCAGCATAAATATTTTGCAGAAAACTCCCTAAGACAAGTTTACCCCGGATAAACCCAATGAACTTTTCTTGCTCGAACAGGGGCACAAAAATAGAAAAAACTTTCTCCTGTTGCGGAGCACTCAGAACCGGGGAAATCCGGGTTTCCCTGCTTTCCCTGGCGACATTCAGAACCGGGGCAAGCCGCGGATCATCCATCAGGTTCATTCCATATTCTTTTTCATTGCCGTCCGGGGGCATAGTCCATTGCACGCGGTAGTCAGAGTCCACCCAGTCGAGAGATTTAAAATTGCCGAAATGGTTCACATAATTTATAACATCCGCTTCCCATTCAACCTGATATTGATCCTCGGAGAAGTTAACTTCAAAACGCTTTCCCATACGCTCTAAGGCAAGCGTCCTTTCTTTCAATTCAAAAAGGATTTGGTGTGTCGCAGCCTCATGTTTTGATTTGATATCGGACTTGATAAAGTGAAGTTCATCGATCACCATCGATTGCCAGATCCCTACAAAAACCGCAATGACCGCCAGACTGGCAAAAGAAGCAGACCAGACAGGCAACCTTCGTTTCACCTCAAGAACATTTTGCCACACCAGACAGATAATACCGGACGACGCAAACATGAAGGTGAGAGCGGTTTGCGGCGACATTCGCGTCATCTGGCCCCAGCCGAAAGCCTCTTCCAGTCCAACCATGAAACCCAACAGGGCAACGAAGGCCAAGACAAAAACCATGGCCCCCAAGGTACAGGTCAACAAATTGCCCGACTTAAAAATTAGTGCGTACGTAGAAACAAAAAGAGCCGCGGCGAACAGAGCAAAACAAAGAGCCGTGTTCGGCGCCATACGGTTAGGGTGCGAGGTACCTGAATGGATAAAGTCCTTAAACAACAGTTCATCAATGCCAAAATTCAAATTGAACAGGTATTGGAGGAGCGTGAGCACCCCGGTAACTAGAATGACAAAAGATAGAATCCGTACAATGCGAAAATGCGACTGATTGGCCAGAAAAAGGGCTAACCCTGAAAGAAAAAAGCAAATAGCCGTATTGGCCTGAACGAATGCCAGCGGCGTCGACTGGACGAGTTGGGGAATCTTACCGATCCAGCCAATCAACGCCAGCGCGCCAGCCAGCATCGTAACGCTGGCGCAAAGGAAGGAAAGGGAAGAAAAACGAATCTCAGGCTTTTTCATAGGCTGGTTCCGGCAAAAACCATCAAACGCAAATAGTTTACATCTAGTTTCAATCTACTCTCACCTCGACTCTAAGTAAAGACCAAAATCAGGCCCAATTATTCCACAAGCAACGTAAACTTTATGTAAAGATTTTGTGAATTCTTCTACGCAATATGCTCTTTCCCGGCTCGTGGTTATCTCAAGGCTAATAGGGAGCAACATAATATCATTCTAATTCGGTTTAGAGGTTTAACCTGCCACGCCGCCTTTTTTTATTTAATCCGCGATGCGATTTTTTACCGGGAAGCCGCTTTTCCAAGGTTTTCGGATTTTCTATTATTTTTTGACAAGCGGCTTTTTCCTATGCTAAAAATGCGCACACTTTTTCAATACTTACCAAAAGAAACCCATGAAGATTCACGAGTATCAAGCCAAAGAGATTTTGAGGAAATATAATGTTCCTGTGCCTAACGGAATTCTGGTTTCTAAAAAATCAGAGGCCGCTCAAGCCGCTAAAAAGATTGGCACCGATGTAGTAGTGGTCAAAGCCCAGATTCATGCGGGTGGACGAGGTAAAGGCGGCGGTGTCAAACTGGCAAAAAGTCCGCAAGAAGCCGAAAAACATGCTGGCGATATTCTGGGCATGACTCTCGTCACTCCCCAAACCGGATCAGAAGGCCGACTGGTAAAAAAGGTGTTAATCGAAGAAGGCATGTCCATAGCCAAAGAGTTATATATGGGCATTCTGGTAGACAGGCAAACCAGCCGGGTTCTCATCATGGCCTCGGAAGCTGGAGGAATGGAAATTGAGGAAGTCGCCGCAGACACCCCTGAAAAAATCATTAAAGAGACGGTCGACCCGGTAATTGGTGTTCAACCTTACCTGGCACGGAAAATAGCTTTTGCCTTAAACATAAAAGGCGCGGCTTTAAAAGGAATCATCCCTTTCATCATCAACCTCTACGACGCGTTTATAAAAGAAGACTGTTCCATGCTGGAGATCAATCCTCTTGTCATCACTTCTGATGACAGGGTTCTGGCCCTGGACGCGAAGGTCGACATTGACGACAACGCAATGTATCGACACAAAGACACTCAGAAGTTTCGGGATCTGGATGAAGAAGATCCTTCCGAAGTGGATGCCAGCAAATTCAACCTGAACTATATCAAGTTGGATGGAAATATTGGCTGTATGGTTAACGGAGCGGGTCTGGCAATGGGAACGATGGATATTATTAAATTATCTGGCGGAGAACCGGCTAACTTCCTTGATGTCGGCGGTGGAGCCGATGAAGAGATGATTGAAAATGGCTTCCGCATCATCCTTTCCGATTCAGCTGTAAAGGGAATCTTCATCAATATATTCGGTGGCATTCTTCGCTGTGACATTCTTGCCCGAGGCGTAGTCGCCGCAACAAAAAAACTCCATATTAAAATCCCGATAGTGGTACGCATGGAAGGTACCAATATGGAAGAAGGTCATCAAATTCTTAAAGACTCCGGCCTGAACTTCGCCATCGGAAATGGAATGAAGGATGGAGCCCAAAAAGTGGTCAAAGCAATAAAATGAGCATACTCGTTGATGAAAAGACAAGACTGATTACGCAGGGCATCACTGGCCGGGAAGGCATGTTCCATACCGAACAGTCCATGAATTATGGAACCAAGGTCGTAGGTGGTGTGACCCCGGGAAAAGGCGGACAAACCGTATTGGGAAAGGTGCCTGTCTTCAATACGGTGCGAGACGCGGTAGTCAAAACCAAGGCCAACGCGACCATGGTCTTTGTTCCACCGCCCTTTGCCGCCGATGCGATTTTAGAGGCAGCAGATGCCGGTATCGAGTTGATCATTTGCATCACCGAGGGAATTCCTGTCAGCGATATGGTGAATGTCTATAAATATCTGCAAGGCACAGAAAGCCGGTTGGTCGGACCCAATTGCCCGGGTGTCATTTCTCCAGGTAAAGCGAAGATCGGAATCATGCCCGCCCACATCCATAAAAAGGGCAACGTCGGCATCATTTCCCGCAGTGGAACTCTAACCTATGAAGCCGTTGGTCAGTTGACCGCGTTGGGAATCGGTCAGTCCACCTGTGTCGGAATTGGCGGCGACCCCATCATCGGTACACGGTTCATCGATGTGCTGAAACTGTTCCAAAGAGACCGGGGCACCAAAGCCATTTGCATGATCGGGGAAATCGGTGGGACCGCCGAAGATGAAGCAGCCTACTACATCAAGAAGAACGTCACCAAACCAGTAGTGGGATTCATCGCTGGGCAAACCGCACCCCCAGGCCGACGCATGGGACATGCCGGAGCCATCATCTCTGGTGGACAGGGAACCGCTGAAGAAAAAATGAAGATCATGAAGCGGTGTGGAATCAAAGTGGTAAAAAGTCCTGCCGACCTCGGCAAAACGATCAAGAAGGCTTTATAAAAATCTGGTCAGGCATTAGCGGTAAATCGCAAAAGCTCATCAACCCGTCCGCATTTATTACCCGTCAAACTAATTTTTTCCAGTTGGCCCTCGGCCGAGGAGCCCCTACCCGTTTTCCTCTTTAGTGTCCTCGTATGACAAGTACCCCAGTCGACTTTCGTAATCCAGTTGATCGAAGGGTTTTCCCTGCCGAAAGCTTGCGAAATGAATGTCCGCGAAGGAAGCAATGATTGCATGAAGAGCTTCATGCTCCTCCAACCCCTGGCCCAGCAGCCTATTCAAGGTCTTCACCACAAATTCGGGTTGCTCAGTTCTGATTTGACTGTCGACAATGGTGTGGAGAACCGTGTGCACAAATGGACTGACGATCTGACCGTTGATCTCCTGGGGATAAGCCGCCATCTCACCCATCGCCCAGATTTCTTCAAACTCCGGGTGCATGTCCATAACATAAGATATCCTGTCATCAAGTTCTTCGACCTCCCTGCCCTGCTGCCGATCAGAGGCAACTCTTAATATGCGAACCTGTGTTTCTTTATCAAATTGCATGGCGAAACCATAAGTGAATTAAATAAGCGGCGATGCCACTTGAAAAAAAATCAGTCTTACTAAATCAGATGGAAAAATTTTAAAATCGATTCAACGAAAGCCACGGGATCAGGGAGTCTCAGAAAAATGCGTGCGGCGCTCTTTACCCGCCTCACCATAAACCATAAAAACCCGCTTTCCCTGGCGCATATGGTATTTGGCCCAGGCCGGGGATTTGCCTTCATAGCTGGCATCCGGGTCTTCACCTTCGGCCTTCAAATAATCGGTGTAGTCCAAACCAGCATCATAAACATCCACCAGAAGGCATTCAGTCGTGAAGCCTTTGCCGGTTAACTGAATTTTGCTTAAAAAGGTTTCTATCTCCGCAGGGTTACTCATTTCAATAGCTTGCATGGTCAGTTCGGTAGAAATATGAGGATAAATGATTGATAAAATAATATCCAAAACCGAATTTGGACAGCCCGAGTTTGGATCGTCCCCTCGTTTAAGGTATATTGATCAGTGCACAGAGTTCTGTCACATCGTGCTCAACAGAAAACCTATTATATTAGAGATATGCCATGCTTATTCAAGATAATTTATTTTTGACCCGCTCCAACCCCAGTGGTCTAGGCGGAACACAGTTTTTATACCGGGTGAAGGACTATGGGCTATCTGCTCTATCCGGGCCTCAGGAAGAAATTTCCATGATTCATTGGGAAGTCGAGGTCATCAAATTCAAAAACAGCGAAACTGCGGAATATGAAGTTTGCCACAGCACCGAACTGGCAGATAAAACCCTTAAGTTTTATACAGATAAGTCCTTAAATGAGTTCTTAGAGAAGGCCTTTCAGTACTTTGAGGAGCTGGATTCGCTGGAAAAAATGCTACCTCAGGAATCGTGACTCCACCTGAATCAGAAAAAGTGGAGAAAAGTACCCAATAATAAGGCTTTAGTCTTGACAGAAGGGCTGTTTATTCCTAATATGTGTCTCTTTTTTAAAGAAATCGGTCGGTGGCTTTAGTCAATGCAAGTTATCCCCACTAAGCCCGCCTAATTAATCGTTATTTGTTATAGTTTTTACCAGAATTTATTATGAATTCTGCGCACTGATATTTTGAAATAAAAGGAGTTAAGTCATGGCAAATGTGAAAGGCGCAGCAGTCAACAGAAATGCTGTCGATGAAGGGAAAACGGCTGATTGGGTGCCTGGGAGTGATAGGCAAACAGTAGTAGACCCCATGAAAATGTTTCATGAGCTTCCCCGCGAGAAACAGTTTATCACGGGAAGTGAAGCGGCAAGAGAGTCCATGAGACGCGCAAACATAGACATAGCAATTGCCTACCCCATCACTCCGCAGAGTGAGTCCATGCAACAAGCTGGCTACCTTTACGATGAAGGCTATATCAAAGAGTATTACCGGGGCGA
>Ga0233428_1000481_pt1 | contig 54563 bp, 42 predicted proteins | sample SI_118_April2016_4_FD_179890 | JGI IMG/M metagenome (GOLD analysis project Ga0233428, IMG submission 179890) | Seawater microbial communities from Saanich Inlet, British Columbia, Canada - SI_118_April2016_120_MG | ecosystem: Environmental > Aquatic > Marine > Inlet | place: Canada: British... | reverse complement strand
TCTCCGAGAGTGTCCGCAGCACTGGCCCGCAAACCCCAGGACTCATCTTCCAGCAGGTTCGTCAGCGTCGGAATCGCGGCAGAACCGGCCGTCGTCAACCCATAGGCTGCATCCAGTTGCACCGGGTTCGTGTGCGAGCGTTCGAGATTTGCTGCGAGTCGATCTTCGCTCTCAGCCCGCAGGGCCGCCGTCAGTGTCGACACACCCTCCTCACCCATTCTACCGAGACGATAAGCTGCGTCATAGCGCCCCATTTCGTCCTCATCGGACAATCTGCGGGTCAACTCCTCCAATGACTCCACTTGGTTGCCTGGCTGGGGGTTGGTGGCTCCACGCAGCCAATCCCATACATGACTGCAGACGATATCGTCGTCCCGATCTCCTGCTTCCCAATCCCGCCCATCATGGGCCCACGTCGCGGCAGTGGGCTCCTGCATGCGTGTAAACAGAAACTTCACCATGAAACGGTCCCGCGCGCCCACATTGGCCATCGCTCGATGCCACAGATCGTAGTGCACGATTGTCACCGTCCCGGCCTTGCCGACCATGGGCAACTCATGGGGGCTGTCGTGTTGACTCTTCCACGTCAGGAAGTGCGTAGCAGGTACAATCGACGAAGGGCCGCGATCGATATCGACATCCTGCGGGTAGTAAAAGGCCATAAGCCAACGAGCCCGATGATGACGAACATTCTCATCCCGTTCATAGCTGTCCTGGTGCATCTGCTGCCCCGGGCTTCCTGCTGGATTCAGATGGCAGTGCCGATGTGGATGCAACAGGTAATCGCTACCAAGAAGGCTCGTCAGCGCACCGGACACGGTCGGTTGATCCAACACACGGTGCAGGTCAGGAACACGGGGCAGGATGTCATTGCCCGGATTCCCATCCTTCTCGAACAAGCCTTGGATCCGACTGTGCAATGCGGCGTGAAATTCTGCGGGGAGATCGGCGTCGATCGTGAGGTATCCCTCGCGAACAAAGCCAATCATCTGCTCGTCTGACAGTAGTGTCATCTCACTCATCCCAAGGTTTAGCAGTCAGCCATCAGCAACTGATGGCAAATCCCAATAGGAGTGATCTTCTCATGATGTCTATCCTCCAAAAGGTTCGGCCGCTGGTGCAGATGTTTTCGCTGAAATGTCACAGACGGTGCAGGCGGGCAATGCCGATATTTGTCTCGCCCGCCCCTGAATAAAGCAAATAGAGTTCGTCGTGCTCGACATAGATTGCCGGATCGCGCAATTGGTGCACGGGCACCTTCGATCGACCCCAACGCGATACCTGCCGCGGCAGGCAGGCGCCCTCCCAGATGCGCTCTGGTTTCAGCAGTAGCTCTCCTGAAGAGTCCGTCCATTGTCGCCACGGCTGGCGTAGATCCACCTGCGCCACGAGGATGCATTCCGGTGTATCCTCTGCTCGCGAGTAGAACAGGTGTAGTGTGTCGCCGTTGACCCAGGTTGCCGCATGGCGCGAGGACGGGGCCACAGCGGCGCCTTCCTCGAAGGGTTCCAGACCGTCCGTTGAACGCCCTAACAGGCCACCAACATTCGTGTCCTTTGTGAAGCTGAACCAGGCGTCACTGTAGGAGAATGCCCGACAGTAGAACCATCCTAGCTCTGGTTCGCGCACCTCCCACTGCAAACCGTCCCGAGACAGGGCAACGAAGGTCCGCTGTCCCCGTTGGTCCACAGGCATGTGAAAATACATACGCCATTGGCCATCGTCGCCGATGTGCACGTCGGGACTGGCGATATGGTTTATCCCAGGGCCATCGTCCATGTGCAGAACACCCGGTTCAGGCAGGACCGTCCAGGGTCCCCTCAGTTCATCTGCCCAGGCCATGCGGATATAGTGCCCCCCATGGTGGGCGAAATAGAGGTAATAGCGACCGAGTCTTCCCGGTGCACCGACGGGCACACGAACCAATGAAGGGCCGTTGATATTGAACCCACGCTCCCCCTCCAGGCCAGGTAAGCCCGCATGGATGATCGGCGCGTCGAGGAGTCTTTCGGCGCGAAAGTGGGCGGAGGGGGGATACGTCACAGGTGCGTCACAGGGACTGGCGAAGCTGCAATCGCGCCGATCCGCCGCTGGAGAGGGTCACCTCATAGCGAAGATTGGCGACACGCTCCTGCCAGCCATCGTGCATCGATGGGAACCCGACCTCCCAGCCAAGGGCAGCGCAGATCATGCCCAGGCAGCCACTGCCATTGGTTCCCGAAATGCTGCTGCGTGGCGTCGACGACGACTCACTCAGATACGTGCCGTTCCAACTGTAGGCCTGCGTACCCTCTGGTGTCGGGCTGTAGCCGCCATCAGGTTTGCCAAAAACATCCTGATATTGACGCGCAATATCCACGAGAGTCGATCGTAGTTCCTCAGCACGATAGTCGGAGTGCAATAGACAGACCCACGCCATCTCCGCCACATTGCGAGGAATACAGTGAGAGTCACTTTCTGCATAGAAGCTGCCATCAGCGTGATGTGTGACACAGGCATCGGCCAGTTGCCGCAGATACGGGACCTTCAGTCCGAGAGAGAACTGAAAGTTGCCGATCACCTTCAGAGCACCCGAAATCTGCTGAAACAGTGGCAGACTCGAGTCACCGATCATTCCCGTATGCGGATTCTGATGCGCCAGGATCATCGTCAGGCCGCGTTCGACATAAGGGACAAGATCGTCTCGCCCCTCACAGGCCAGAAAAAAGAGTTCGCGTACACCTTGCGCGGCGTGGGAACCGATGCCCCAGGGCTGTGACCAGTCACCGTCACGGATCATCTTCAGGACCGCCTCCGGATCTGGATCACCACCCGTGCCGGTACGGAAGAACGCCCGACGTGGCTCGGCACCCAGGACGCGCAAAGCGATATTCGCCCACTTGGCATTGTTGCGACGCAGCTTCAGTAGCGCCGCAGGATCCTGCCTTGCGGAAAAGTGCTCTTCAAAAATCGGATCACGAAAGAACCCGGTCTCTTCATCCTGAAGATCCTGCAACAGACGGATAGTATCAGCTCTTGCGGGGCCGTTGGGTACCGTATCCAGCGCATCGTGACGTTGCAGAATGTGCAATCCCTTGGCACTCGACTGAAGATCCCAGGGAACGTGTGCGTCGACACACATGCGGAACAGACCGGGATGCTGCGCAGACATCACTGAATGCACCCAGGAGCTCACGTGATGGCGAACCTGCCGAAGCCATTCAGGCGGTTGTGTTGTGTCTGCGTGCGGTGTCATTCAGCCTTCACGCGTGGGTAATACTCCAGCACTGGTGGATCTTGGCATTGCGCTCGAAGTCTTTGGGGATCGTCTTCCACGTAATGTCCTTGCACTCCAGATCAGGTAAAGCCGCTATGTCCATCTTGAACTGACGGGCATTCGTCGAAAACAGCATAAGGCCCCCGTCGTTGAGCAGGCGAGCTGTTCGACGGATGAGATCTGCGTGGTCTTCGAGGATATCGAAGGCACTGTCCATGCGCTTGGAATTGGAAAAAGTCGGCGGATCGAGGAAGATCAGATCGAATCCATCACGCGGTATGTCGAGCCAGGCCAGACAATCAGCTTGAATGAGATTGTGCGGCACACCGCGAAAACCATTGCCGTGGAGATTGCGACGCGCCCACTCGATGTAGGTATTGGACATATCCACCGTCGTCGTCGCCGCGGCACCACCTGCGGCAGCGTGAACGGTCGCCGACCCGGTGTAGCCGAATAGATTCAGAAAGTGCTTGCCGGCGGCTAACTCGCCAATCATCTCTCGCGTCGGACGATGATCGAGAAACAATCCTGTATCCAGATAGTCAGTGAAATTCACCCACAGCGAGACGCCGCCCTCAGACACTTCGTGGTATTCTCCACCCTGGGAGAGCCGCTGATACTGGGTTTTCCCCTTTTTTCGTTCACGCAGTTTGAAATGCATATCCTCCCGGGCGATCCCTAATTCCTCAACGATCGTTGGCAGGGCCTCTTGCAGACGCGCCGCCGCCTTGGCAGGATCGATTGTTGCCGGCGCACGATACTCCTGCACATGCGCCCACCGCCGCTGTTGGGGTACCGACTCGTAGAGATCGACGGCGACGGCATATTCGGGCAGGTCGGCATCGTAGAGCCGATAACATGTCACGCCCTCGCGTCGGGCCCACTTGCCGAGGGTTCGCAGATTCTTGCGCAGGCGATTGGCCAGCATCTGCGCCCCATCGCTTCTGGAAGTCGCTTGTGCTGGTGGCGCGACCCGTCCGGTGCTCGTCTCAGTGCCTGCATCGGGATCGGGCGTCGTAACCCGACGCGACGCTGGAATGACACCGTGCAAGAGGGGGCATTCCAGGGCGCCATTGTAAAAGACATCTGCCGGCCCACTACTCAGACTCAAGGGAATCGCCCACTCGGCGCTGGTCGTGAGGATCGCCGCACGCCATCCAGCGTATCGATCGTGTAGCTGCTGCGACATGTCGGCGAAAATCACGCGCACAGCGGTTTCGTCTGAGAGTCGCTCACCATAGGGCGGATTGGCTACGACCAGGCCAGGGCCCGCCGGATCATCAGGCCCGGCACCGGCAACCAGCGCCCGTGTCTCTACGTGGACCCGCTTGGAGAGTCCCGCGCCACGCAGATTCACCCGTGTCGCGCGTACTGCGGCAGGGTCGATATCGTAGCCGACGATCTGAGGGAGCGTCTCCAGACCTTGACGATAGCGCTCGCGTGCTTCCTTGATGAGACCATTCCAGAGCCGCTGATCGTGGCCCATCCAGCGCAGCAGACCCAGATCGGGTCGTTCCATGGCGGGGGCGCGATCGGCCGCCATCCAGGCGCCTTCGATCAACAGCGTCCCTGATCCACACATCAGATCGACCAGGGGGCCACCTCCTGCTGCGACCTGCGTCCAGTCGCCACGCATCAGGACGGCGGCAGCGAGATTCTCGCGCAGCGGTGCGTCCACCGGTTGCGCACGATAACCACGCCGGTGTAGCGGTCGCCCGGACAGGTCGATACTGATCGTGGCGAGCACGCCATGGAGGTGAACGTCGACTCTCAGATCTGGTGCTTCGACGTCGACGGAGGGACGAGTGCCATTGCGCTCGCGGAAACCGTCCACGATGGCATCCTTGACCCGCAGAGCACCGAAATGTGTATGCCGAAGATTTGGCGACGTGCCGTTGAAGTTGACTGCCAGGGTTCCCGTGGGCCGAAGATGTTCGTCCCAGCGCAATGATGACACACTCTCATAGAGTTCGTCTGATGTCGAGGCGGGCGCGTCCTCGAGGACGAGCAGGACCCGACTGGCCAGACGTGACCACAGACACGCGCGGTAACCGACCTCCAGCGATCCCTGAAATCCGACCCCTGCCCGCTGTTCGTCGACTTCGAGTGCACCTAGCTGGCGCAACTCCTCGGCCAGCAGCGACGCGATGCCGCGTGGCGTCGGTGCAAAGAAGTTGTATGATGGGCTCGCAGTCATGGACAGCAAACATAGGGCTTTGCCGATCATGAGGAAGCATGAACACACCATGGATGTAGCGGGTGATCGCTTGCAAGGACTCTACGGATTGCCGCTGTGTACGCGATCACTCACTTTTCACGCAGAAGTCAAACTTCGAAAGGATACCATGCAGTCAGCCCAATATCACGGTGACCGCACCATCCGCGTCGGTGTGAGCGAACCCATCGCCCCTGGCCCTGGGCAAGTGCGGCTCGACGTCTCCTTCTGCGGCATATGCGGGACGGACATGCACATCTATCACGGCGCCATGGATGCCCGCGTGCAGCGCCCACTGACCCTCGGCCATGAAGCATCGGCGACGGTGATAGACATCGGTCCAGGCGTGACGAATGTCGTCGCCGGTGATCGCGTGGCAGTTCGCCCCATGCTTTTTGGTGAACCATCGCCCTTTGATAAGGGGCACCCCCACGTCGGCAAGAATCTGAAATTCATCGGCATCGATTTGCCCGGTGGGATGCAGTCATCGTGGACCGTCGACGCCTACACACTGCACAAGCTGCCCGATGGTCTCAGCTTCGAACACGGTGCCATGATCGAACCCGCCGCCGTTGCCTGTCACGACGTACGCATGGGTGAAGTCACCGCAGGAGAAACAGTCGTCGTGATCGGTGGCGGGCCTATTGGTCTGCTCGTTGGTCTCGTTTGCCTGCACAAGGGCGCTTCTGTCATTCTCTCTGAAGTAAATCAGACGCGTCTGGCCTTGGCAGCGCAACTCGGCATGAGAGCGGTGAATCCGCTGACACAGAATCTGACCACCATCGTTGAGCGGTTAAGCGATGGTGCGATGGCAGATTGTGTTTTCGAGGTCTCCGGTTCGGCCGCAGGCGTAGAGGCCATGACCGAGTTACCCAATGTGCGTGGTCGCATCGTCATGGTCGCCATCCATCCAGAGCCACGACCCGTGAATCTGTTCAAGTTCTTCTGGTCTGAGTTGCGCCTCATCGGTGTGCGCCTGTATGAGGAGGCCGACTTTGAAGAGGCGATTGAATTGGCCGCCAGCGGCGTGTTGGCCCTTGATCAGTTGATCACCGAAGTCCGACCCATCCGTGATGTTCAACAGACCTTCGAGCTCATCGATTCGAGCCCGGATGGTATCAAGTATCTCATCGATTGCAGGGGGAGCGCATGAACACAGGGTTCGATCTTACTGGCAAAACAGCCCTCGTCACCGGATGCCGTAGAGGCATTGGCATGGCCTTCGCACTTGGACTGGCCGAAGCGGGAGCCGATATCATTGGTGTGTCTGCGTCGATGGAGGCCTCTGGCAGTCAGATCGAGGCCGGCGTCACGGCCTATGGACGCTCCTTCAGCCCCTATGCCTGTGATTTCAGCGATCGCCAGGCGCTTCATGGCTTTATCGATCGGGTGACCGAAGACCATCCACAGATCGATATCCTCGTCAACAATGCGGGTACGATCCTGCGCCAACCTGCTACGGAGCATTCCGACGAATACTGGGACAAGGTACTGGAGGTGAATCTGAGCGCGCAGTTTGTATTGACTCGCGAAATCGGCAAACGCATGGTGGAGCGTGGCAGTGGCAAGGTCATCTTCACCGGATCACTGCTCAGTTTTCAGGGCGGCATCACCGTACCAGGATATGCCGCCAGCAAAGGCGGTATCGGCACGTTGACCATGGCCTTTGCTAACGAGTGGGCAGCACACGGCGTCAACGTCAATGCCATTGGCCCGGGTTATGTGGAGACAGACAATACACACGATCTGCGCAATGACACGGCGCGTTATGAGTCGATCCTCGGGCGGATTCCTGCGGGACGTTGGGGAGATCCTGACGACTTCAGGGGCCCCATCGTCTTTCTCGCCTCCGACGCCTCGCGTTATGTACACGGCACGACCTTGATGGTCGATGGTGGCTGGATGGGACGTTGAATCAGCAGCTTCTCACGCCGCAACACCCGCTTGCACCAGCTCGCCGGCGATCTTTGCCCATTCCCACAATCGCTCTGGCTCATAGCGAACCGTACTGATGTCTTTGAGGATCAGTTCGAGTGGACAATTGTGCCGCTCGCAGGCGTCGATCGTCTCCCTCAGGTCTTGTTCGACTGCAGTAGAATCCCAGCTTTCGACTGCCAGCAACGCTGGGCTGGGTTTGCGTGAAAAGACGTAGTCTGCGCCGATATTCTCCGCACCCACTTCGACGTCGACGAAGGGACTCATGGAAATCTTCCGCACATTCGGTACCGAGCGGATGATGTCGATCTTGTTGTGCAGTGGCTCGCAGCAGCCATAGTACCCCAAGCCGAACCGCTCGAACCAGCGAACGGCATAATCGAGCCAGAATTCTTTGTGCATCGCAGGCGACACGGTGGAGAAAATTTGCGCCATCCCATAGGTCCATAGATCGCAGGACCGGGGATGATCGGGATCGAAACCGGCTGCTGGCAACTCGTCGGAATAGGCGCCGGTACAATGGATCGTAAACTGCCCGTGTCCCAGCAAGCCCTGCTCCTGCAGGGCATCAAGCTGCGCCAGACTGGCTGTGGTATAGCGCTCTATCAACTGGTGGATGAAATCCGGCCTGTCCATGATGTCGAGGAGGATACCCTCGGGCGATCGCCAGGTAACCAACTGATCCCACGCACTGAAAACAGGTAGTGCGCCCTGCACTCGCACCTCAAGAATACCGTCGAGGATCTCTTCCAAGGGTCCGACACGCTCTGCTGTCGCTTCCACGTCGAAGTGGACATCGTGAAACTGGATTTTTTCCAGGTCTTGTTCGGTGCGAATCTGGTCGACGTAGCGATGGCCAACGACATCGTTGTGCGGATCACTTACGGCGCGTTCCTCTTGTACCTGGATACCAAAACCAAGACCGTGAATCACCGCCGACACATCGACACTGGGCTCAATCACCTGGTCATCACGCATGTGCCGCCACTTGTACAGGCGACGACGAAGATCGGTCTCCACCTGCCGATTCAACGGATCAACGCACAACAGACCCAGTTCGCCATCCACACCCATCTCATGCCAGGGGATCTGATCGATCACGACCATAGGTCGCGTTGGCCGCAAACCATTGAGTGCCACCCAGTGTTGCCGCGTCGTCTCCTGCTGTGGTAGAGCCGCTATCTCTCCAACCTGGAGGCCGAGTTCTCTCAGAATCTGGCGATCTCCGCCTTGCGTTCGCGTCACATTCCTCTCCCTGCATACAGAACCCAAAGGACAAGCTCTCAGGATAGTGAACCCCAAACGCGACACAGAACGCAAAAAGGCCCGCCATCGACAGATCGTGTCAGAAGGCGGGCCCAGCTGGGTGGCGCAGGATTACCTGGTTAGTCCAGGTGCTTGAGGATCGCTTCACCCATGGCTTCACTGCCAACCGAGGCCAGACCAAAGGCGATATCAGCTGTTCTGATTCCCGCCTTCACCGTCGACCTCACAGCCGTCTCAATTGCGTCTGCTGCCTCATGGAGACCAAAACTGTGGCGCAGCATCAGCGCCGCCGACAGGATCTGCGCACTCGGATTGGCGATGCCCTGACCGGCGATGTCAGGAGCCGTGCCACCAGATGGTTCGTACAGACCAAAAGGTCTATCCAGCCGATTCTTCCGTGCGCCCAGAGACGCTGACGCCAGCATGCCGAGGGAACCGCAGATGATCCCCATTTCGTCGGACAGAATGTCGCCGAACATATTCTCCGTGAACAGTACATCGAACTGATCCGGATCACGCGCCAGTTGCATGGCTGCATTGTCGACATACATGTGGTCCAGTTCGATCTCAGGAGCGTGTTTGGCGAAATACGCTGTCACCACCTTGCGCCAAAGCACCGAACACTCCAGCACATTTGCCTTGTCGACGGAGGTGACTCGCTTGCCACGTGCCAGGGCCGTATCGATGGCCACCTGGGCGATCCGTTCGATCTCACTTGTCTTGTAGACCATCGTGTCGATCGCCTGCTCTTCGCCATTGTCGAGTCTCGTCGTGGACTTGTCGCCGAAATAGATTCCACCCGTCAATTCACGAATGCAGACAATGTCGATGCCCTCGGGAATCCGCTCTCTCTTCAGGGGCGACGCATCGGCGATCTCTTCATACAGCAATCCGGGGCGGATATTGGCGTAGAGAGAAAAGGCCTTGCGGATCGCCAGCAGCGAAGCACGCTCGGGTTGTTCCTTTGGCGGTAGAGATTCCCATTTGGGGCCACCGACGGAGCCAAACAGGATCGCATCCGCATCTTCACACACCTTGTGTGTGCTGTCCGGAAAGGCAACGCCATGGTTGTCGATGGCAATACCACCGATGTCGGCGTGGGTCGCATCGAGGGCAAAGTCAAAGCGCTGTCCCGCTTGCTCCAGGACACGAAGCGCGACGGCCATGACCTCCGGGCCGATACCGTCGCCAGGTAGAACAGCGAATGTTAAGGTCTGCATAAATCCTGTCTTATACGGTGAAGGGCGAGCGCTCCGAACGCATGGACTGTCGTCCACTCGTGGGCATCCGTCGCAGGTTGACAGTAGAATCTAAGGCAAGAAGTCCCGATACTGCATTTCCAATCGCCTATCAGCGGGGACGTCACACATGAGCAACAGAAGAGAAGACCAGACAGAGAGATTTGGCGCGACCCTTTCTCGCCAGGTGTGGCGTGCTCACTGCACAGACACGGCGGACCTTGGGTCTGCGCTGCCGGATCTCGTACAAGAGCTGACATCTGGGCGGGATGCGGGGCAGGTGATGACGGCGAGTCTGTTTCGTTGGGATCAGCGTCTGTTTCTCTATCTGGAAACCATCGGCGACAACCCCGTCGATTCATTGACTGCCCCCCTCGCTCCGCATCTGTTGAGTTGGCCCGGCGAGCAGCGGCCTCGCCATTGGGTACCCATGACGGACATCTTCCACTATCACCGCTGCCTGGGAGCCGACCAGTGGCGTCGCAAGACGCCGCCGGATAAGCGCACGGCGCGGGTCCTGCGATTGCGCCCGCAGATGGCCTCCAGCTACATCTTCCTGCATTATCAGCTGCAGGAAGAGCGTCCCGCAGGAGGCGACAAATACGGCCTCATCAGCCTTCACGACGACATCATGTTTTTCTACGCTGAAGAGCCGACGATCGTTGAACCGCCACGATACGCGGGCGAGTTATCGACGCAGAACACACCTGGAGACTGGCACACCCTCATGGAGCCACACTTTCTTCCCTGGGATGATGAGGGCGAAGAGGCCCTCTGGCGACCCATTGAGTGTCTGTTCTCACTGTGAACACAAGTCACGCAACGCACACCAAAAAGCGATGGTTGAGATGAAACTGGGATTGATGCGGGGAGACACCGTGCCGGCAAACGAATTGCGCGGGCTCGGCTTCGAAGCAGTGCAGATGTTCTTTGGTGGCGGTGCCGAAGGCGACGGCGACGATCCGACACCGGCAGCCGTCGATGAGACGCTCAAGGCAGGCGACACATCGTTGGCAGCGATGACACTGCACGTGGATCTCGTCAACGCCACAGGAAGAGTAGAAGCCGATGTAGATCGTGCCATCAGATGTGTGCACAAGACGGCCGCTCTTGCGGGCAGATTTGGCGACAACCCACGGCCGATTCTCGTCTGGCATCCCTCGGGTTATCCAGAAGGTGAACAGGACCACGCCATCTTTGCGGGTCTCGTATCGAGTCTGAAATCTGTATGCCAGGAAGCCGAGTCAGCGAGTATCGACGTAGCGGTGGAGATTACCCGTGCCGGATCCGTCGGGAGTGCCGAGACCTTTCTACGTCTTCAGGATCACGTGGGCTCGTCGGCGTTGAAGGTCTGTGTGGATGCGGCCAACTTCTGCCCGGACCGCACACCTCTCGAGCGTGCTGTGCGTATGCTCGCGGCGGATACCGTCATCGTCCACGGCAAGGATGCGAGCTTCGCCGACAATGGCGAAGTCGCCGACTATGGCCCCACAGGATCGGGTCGCCTCGACTACCCCACCTATGTGCACGCTGTGCAGGAACACTGCAACGTGGCCTATTTCGTGCTCGAGTACTATCGCTCCCGCGAAGATTTGCTCAAGGCCCGGGACATTGTGCTTGCAGCAATGAAGTAGGCATAAGCAAAAGATCACACTTCTATTGCTGGCTCAAGTCCTTCAGCCGCTGCAGTCGCTCTGTCTCATGGGCGGCAAACCAGCTGTCCTGGGATAGTTGCCGATAGGCTTCAGCAAAGTGACGGGCCGCGTCTTGTGTATTGCCGAGAGCCAGGTGCAATTCGCCCAGCTCTTCGCTCACATACCCGTCACCCGTGCCGGCAGCCTCGTGATCAGCCAATAGCTGCTGTTGGATCTCCAGGGCCTCGGTCAGTCGGCCGACAGAGCGCATACAACGAGCAACACACCAGTGAGCGATGGCGATCGGGCCTGCCTCTGCCTCTTGCTGGCGCGCCACCAGGGCCTTCTGGAACAACTCGAGAGCCGCGTCGAATTCACCATCTCCGTGATGGTCCCAGCCGAGATTGTTGTAGATGGAGCCAAGCCAGTGGCGCGCTCTTGTTTGTGTTGACGCTTCGGCGATATCGATCCCCTTGCGGCTCCAAGCACGCCGCGTTTGGGTCGAATCGGCGGCGATCGCCATCATATGCGCCGCATCGATCGCGTGGTAGTCTGCCCGGATGAGTCGGCCCATGTCATAGGCTTGTTCGAAGAGGGGCAATGCCTTGTCGGTCTCGCCATTTGATCGATGCGCCCGTCCTCTTTCGAGAAGGAAACGTACCCTTTCGACACTGGCAGCCCCTCGCAGCTGCCCTTCTACCTCATCGAGTGTCCCATGGGCCGATTTGAAGTCTCCTTCCAGCCCGTACGTACGAGCGATCTGCGTTGCCAACTGCAATCGATAGGACGCAGTGGAGTCGGTTGCGTGGTTTCTGAACTGCTCAAAACGAGTCCGAGTGGCGGCGGGATCGTTGTAATCCCAGACCGCATCAAAATCCATCGCCATGTCTGCAGATGATTCAGCCATTGTCTGTCCCTGGATGGTTGCCGCCACAAGAATGGCGAGGCACGTTGCGAGTTTGATCCGCATCAGATGGTAATCCCCTGTTCTTCGAGCCAACCTCTGAGTGGGACATCTTCATCGTTGGGTGACGTAAAGCCCCGCCCGCCTGAATGCGTTACGCCCAACAGTTGCTGTCGAATCGCGTCGCAGGCTGGCAGCAAGTGTTCGACACGCATGTCGTCGCGAGGCCGCAGCCATCGATAGGAATAGCCGTAGAACAGAACACGTCGTGGTTCAATCCAATAGTTGGCACTGCCCGAATGCCACAATCGACGATCAAAGAAAACGGCACTTCCCGCCGGTACGCAGACGGGAACAGCCCCTGCCGGCATCGCCGACCTGTCATCGCCAGGAAACTCATTGCGCAGATGCGACCCGGGCAGCACATAGAAGTTCCCTCGATCTGGCTGCGAGGCATCCGACAGAAAGTAGCCAATTTTCAGTGACACACGTGGACGAGGGTTGCCCTCCAGATCACGGTTGATCTGACCCGAATCCTGATGCCATCCCAGAGCCAGACCATCGTCCTCGACACGCCGCCCCGCCGGTTCGACGGGGGTGTAGGTCATGTGCGTGTGGTACAATTGGATATGCCAACCAAGAATGCCCCAGACCTTGGGAAACGTCGTCGACCAGTCGAGCAGTTTCAGATATGCGGCGTCTCGGCCAATGAAGTCGTAATGGTTGACCCGCGCTCCCGGGTCCATCCCCTGGCGTTCACGCTCGCTTCGGTCAATCTCGTCAGAGATAGGCATCAGCGTCTGTACCAGATCTTGGGGGATGGCATCGGGAACGACGAAGTATCCATCCCTTTCGAATTGCTCTGACTCGGATGGAGTGAGCGTGTGTTCAAGACAGGATGGGTTCACTATCGACTCTCTTCGTCACCTGTGGTTTGCAGACTATCCAATTGAGAGAAATTCAAGCGCTGCCCACAAGGTCCGCGCGCTTCTTTGGCCCATCAGACCGTAGCGACGCCTTGTCCCGACGAACAGGTGCGCTACCTTGCCACGCATAAGGAGAAACGTGGCTATGTCTGTCCTACAAACACATGAACTCAAGTGTGATGTGCTCGTCGCAGGTGGTGGCCCCGCCGGTGTGCCCTGCGCTCTGGCAGCGGCCCGAAATGGGGCGAGTGTCATCCTTTGCCAGGATCGGCCTGTTCTGGGGGGCAATGCCTCTTCGGAAGTCCGCATGCATATCGTCGGCGCTGACGCCTCCGGGAGCCGCGGCGTGGAACTGGCCACTGAAGCACGCGAAGGTGGCATCATCGAGGAAATCCGCCTCGAAACCAGCCTGCGCAACCCGCAACGCTCGGCATCGATGCTTGACCTGATCCTATACGAGAAATGCCGCGCCGAACCGAATCTGACGCTGATGCTCAATACCGCCGTCGATGGGGTGACCGTGTCCGACGGGCATATCGTGGCCGCCAGCGCCCTGCGTCAGTCGACGGAGGACCGCTTCGATATCACTGCCCACCTATTCGTCGACTGCACAGGTGACGGACGGCTGGGGCTGGAGGCGGGCGCCCCCTTTCGTGAGGGTCGCGAGTCGAAGGCCGAGTACGGTGAGCCACAGGCGCAGGACGCTGCCGACGACAAGAGTCTGGGGTCGACCCTGTTGTTTCAGGCGCGGCAGCACGACCATCCCATGCCCTTCGTGGCTCCGCCATGGGTGCGCAAGTTCACCGAGCATGACTTACGCCTGCGGCCGCACGGTGCCCCTGGTATCGATCGCGGTCTTGAATACGGCTATTGGTGGGTGGAATGGGGCGGCGTACTCGATACGGTCAAGGACAACGAGACCATCCGCGATGAATTGCTGGCGATCATGCTTGGTGTGTGGAATCACATCAAGAATGACGGCGATCATGGCGCAGATTGCTGGGCCCTCGACTGGTTTGGTTTCCTGCCGGGCAAACGGGAGAGTCGTCGTTTTATCGGTCAGCATGTTTTGAGTGAGAATGACATTCTCGCAGCGCAGAGATTTGATGACACGATCGCCTTTGGTGGATGGTCCCTCGACACGCATCCACCTGAGGGTGTCGATGCCGTCGACCTACCCCCTTGTAATCAACCGCAACCCCCGCACCTCTACGATATTCCTCTGCGCAGCTGCGTCTCCCGCGACGTGGACAACCTGATGTTTGCGGGACGCAATATTTCTGCGACCCATGTGGGATTCTCATCGACGCGTGTCATGGCCACATGCGCCGTCATCGGACAGGGCGTGGGCACGGCGGCCGCCTTCGGCGCACTGCACGGCCATGCAGCCACCGAATTGTCCAGCGACGCCAAGGCAATGCACGCGATCCAACAACGGCTGCTACGTGACGATGCGTTCCTCATCGGTTGTGCCAACAGCGACGACACCGACGTGGCGGGCAAGGCAACGATAAGTGCCTCCAGCGAGTGCAGCGGCGGTGAAGCGACGAATGTCGTGAGTGGTCAGACCCGCAGTGTCCATGGAGAAGGGGGTGCCGCGCCCGATGTGGCCAACCCGGGCTCGCATCGATGGATGAGTGATGCCGCCGAGGGGTTCCCCGCGTGGTTGGAACTGCGCTGGTCAGCGGCGGTCGAGGTCGCGCGAATTCAACTCGTCTTCGATACGGGCCTGCATCGTGTACTGACCCTCAGTCATTCCGACGCGTATGTAGATCGCATGGAGTATGGTTGTGCCCAACCCGAAACGGTTCGAACCTATCACCTGGAGGCGGAAGTCTCTGGCCAGTGGCAGTCTCTTGCCCACGTAACGGACAACTATCAGCGTCTCAACATCCACGACTTCGACTCCCCGCCGACCATCGATGCTCTGCGGCTGACCGCCGAGGCGACCCATGGTCTCGACCATGCTCGTCTTTGCGAGATTCGCGTCTGCGAACAGATCGATGATTGGTCTGCCGGAAAAAGGTGAAATAGATGACCGACTACCTCATCACCAGCATTGGTGGCCCCCAGCCGAAAATCACCGTCGATTCGATCGATTCTGGCGGCGACCTGCAGCAACTGACAGATCTGGCCTGCGATGGCAATCCCGGTCCCCTGGCTGTGTCACCTGATCGTCAGCATCTGTATGTCAGCGTCCAGGTGGATGACCAGCACCTGGCGCGCAGCTATCGTATCAGCGCCGACGGGGATCTGGCCCTCACAGGCCAAACCAACATGGGTGGTAACCCCTGCCATCTTTCGACGGACAACACAGGTCGGTTTCTATTGGGGGCGTACTATTCTGATGGCATGGCCACAGTCGATCCTATCGATGCGGCGGGTGCCCTTGGAGGGGCGCGAACCTCACACAACCCAACCGAGCTGCGCGCCCACTACATCCAGACCGATCCCAGCAACCGTTTTGCCTTCGTGCCGCACGTGGACACGGCCAACTGTGTCTATCAGTTCCGCTTTGACGAGACCACCGGGCAACTGACACCCAACGACCCGCCACAGGTCTCACCTCCCCCGGGACAGGGACCCCGACATCTCTGCTTTCATGCGTCCGGCCGCTACGTCTACACCAATGGTGAACAGGGTTCGAGTGTGACGATCTGGGATTATGATGAAGCCACGGGTTGTCTGAGTGCGAAAGAAACCCTCACCACCTTGCCGGAAGCGGGTTTTGCCGAGGCCAACCACCCTTCGCAACTCCACATCAGCGCGAATGGTCGTTTCCTCTTTTCAGGGAATCGCGGCCATCACAGCATTGCGGGATTCCTGGTGAATGACGACGGCTCACTGCAACCGACCGGTCTCACACCAGCTGATCCGAATCCGCGACCGATCACGGTCAGCCCCGACTCTCACTTTCTGTTTGCCGCCGGCAGCACCGAGGAAGGTCGGCTGATGCGCTGGCGAATCGACCAGGAATCGGGTGAGCGCTCGAACGTCACCTACTATGACTGCGGACCGGTCTCGTGGGTGATATCCATGCGCCGGGACTAGTCCCCGATCATCCTGCGCTACGTTCGTCGGTGAGTCACGCAGCGTGGTGGCTGGCTGCGTGACTCAAGCCGCGACTCAGATGGGCCGTACGATGTGCCGTCGCTCCTGCGGCAGGGCCTTACGCAGCGTTGCATCGTACTCGCGTTTGGCGATTTCCTGCACCTCGGGTAGACCGATGGTCACATCGGCAGCGTGAAAAGTGATCACCAGCACCTTGCGAGGCAGGTCACCCGTATGGACGGAGGCGCCGTGGACCATACCCGTCGTCAGCACCGACGCCTGGCCCGCCTTGGCCAGCAACGGCTGTGGCTCGGCATAATCGAGTTCGGGTAGGTCGGCCAGCTTGATGCCGATGATGCGTGGAATCTCTCCCTTCAGCTCAGCCTGGGTCTCCCAATGGGCCGCCAGAGGTCGGTGGCTGCCGGGACGATACATCATCGGTGCCTGATCCAACGCCACATCGGACAGCCATAGGAAGAAGATGGACGTCACCCGACGAGGTGATGCTTCCAGATCGGTCAGGGTATACTGCAAATCGACGTGTTGATCGAAGCCGAACTCAACACCGGGTTGAGGAAAGGCCGTAATGATCGCCGTTTGGAAGAAGTAGACCGCCTTGGAATCGAGCAGTTGACACGAGACTTGCTCGAAAAAGGGGTCCTGGATGAGATCGATCAGCGCCGGATCATCGTAGTTGCATGTCAACGAGGATCTGTTACGCCCTTCCTTCTGTGGCAGCAATCGATCGAGGGCTTCTGCTGCAGCTGTGATGCGATCCATCGAGATCGGTGTGTCCATAGTGAAGGCACCGTCATCGAGAAATCGCTGGATCTGTAGCTCATCGATCATTGTTTCCTCTTCCTCATCGATCCGAAGATCCGGCTGTCCTGGCGACTTGGCCTCAGGGCACGACATGTTGGCAGGGCAAGATAGGCGTCAACTCCTTGCCGACACAGCGGGGGCACTCTACACTCGGACTACCCTTGTCCCCCACTCATCACCACACCCAAAGAGCTCATGCGTTTCGACGATATTGCCCTCGCTGTGCCCCGCATCATGCTGCCACGCCCCGACATCGACCTGGCAAAGTGGTCTGTCATCGCCTGCGACCAGCACACGTCGAATCCATCCTACTGGGAGCAGGTGACTGAGCAGGTTGGCGATGCGCCATCGAGTCTGCGGCTGATCTATCCTGAAGTCCATCTTCATTCATCAGATCGCCAGACGCGCATCGAACAGATCCGCGCCGACATGCAGGTCTGCACGAGCGAAGGCGTATTGCAGGAAGGGGACCCTGGATTTGTTCTGGTGGACCGCCAAACGACGCACGCCGCCTCTCGTCGGGGGCTCATGGTCGCGTTGGACCTGGAGCAGTATTCCTACGCGCAGGACGCGACGACCTTGATCCGCACGACGGAGGGAACGGTACTCGAACGTCTACCGCCACGTATCGAAGTACGTCAGGGGGCACCTCTTGAAACCCCACATATCCTCGTATTGATCGATGACCCACAACGCACGGTCATCGAACCCCTTGCTCAGCTTTCTCTCCCCCCTGCCTACGACACAGAACTCATGTTTGGAGGTGGTCGCGTGCGCGGCTGGCATGTGCAGGAGCAGCAACACATTGCTCAGGTTGTCGAGGCACTGCGCGCCCTGGCTGTGGATGGCTTGCTGTACGCCATGGGGGATGGAAACCACTCGTTTGCGACGGCCAAGGAGGTCTGGGAGCAGATCAAGGCGGATGCCGGTGGGCTGCAAGCTGTAGCCGACCATCCGGCCCGACATGCATTGGTGGAGTTGGTCAATCTGCACGACGAGGGTCTCACCTTTGAACCGATCCATCGCGTCGTGTTCAATGTCGGCCATGACGCTTTGCTGGCAGCAATGACCGACTACTACCGGCGCCAGGGCTCGACCGTCAAAATCGACCACATCGATGACCGGTCACTGTGGCAACAAACCTGTGACGGGCTCGTTGAGGGCGAAGATCATCACATTCCATGGGTCGCGGGTGGCCGCAATGGCACATCCTATCAGGGGATCCTCACCATTCACCAACCCACTCATGAGTTGGAGGCGGTCTCCCTGCAGGAGTTCCTCGATGGCTTTGGCGAGGAACACGGTGAACTGCAAGTTGACTACATCCACGGTGCCCAGGCGACACAAGAGGTCGGATCCAAAGCCGGGAATGTGGGGCTCGTGTCCCAGGTCATCGACAAACACGCCCTGTTCCCAACGATTGCTAAGGATGGACCGTTGCCGCGCAAGAGCTTCTCCCTCGGTGAGGCAGAGGAAAAACGCTACTACCTTGAATGTCGCCGCCTGGCGGAAGATGTTCTGTCCCGATGACGGGGGTACCAGGCCCCATGACCCCGGCCCAGGCAGTCCTGCTGGGACTGGTACAGGGGCTCACCGAGTTTCTTCCCATATCCTCCACGGCGCATTTGCGCATTGTCCCTCATTTCCTGGGCTGGAGCGATCCTGGGGCGGCCTTCTCAGCGGCGATTCAACTGGGAACACTGCTCGCCGTCTTCATTTACTTCGCCGCGGATATCCGCCGCCTGACACGCGCCGCCATCGATGGACTGGTTCATCGTGACCTGCACCGTAGTCCCGATACGCTCATGGCCTGGGCCATCGTGCCTGCGACCATTCCCATTGTCGTTTTCGGTCTTGGCTTCAAAGACTACATCGAGACGGAATTACGCAATCTGAGTGTGATCTCAACGGCTCTGATCGTGCTGGCCCTGCTGCTGCTACTGGCAGAGAGTGTCAGTCGGCGCGATCGCAGCCTCGGACAATTGACCTTCTGGCGCATACAGATTATCGGTTGGTGCCAGGCTCTTGCCCTCGTGCCTGGTTGCTCGCGATCTGGATCGACGATCATGGGAGGTCTCTTCGTCGGTCTGTCCCGTCATGAGGCGGCACGTTTTTCTTTTCTCCTGGGCTTGCCTGCCATCGCTGGTAGTGGCCTCTTTGAACTGATGGAACTGATCGCAGCGGATATAGGAACCGATGGCCTTGTGAATCTGGGCATCGGCATTGGCGTCGCCGCAGTCAGTGGCTACGTCAGTATTGGTTTCCTCCTACGCTTCCTCGAACGATTCGGTACCCATGCCTTCGCTTTCTATCGCATCGCATTAGGTATCGGCATCCTCTATAGCCTGCACGCCTGACCCGAGGCGTGCCAACGACAGGTCTCCCATGTATCCCAACCCAATCAAACAGAAGCTCGCTGATGGTCAGGTCGTATTCGGTACAGGCCTTGCCGCTTTTTCGCCTCACATTGCCGGGCCGACACTGGACACAGGCATCGATTTTCTCTGGATCGATACCGAGCACATGCCCTACGGGGCTGAGGCCCTCGACACGATTCCCGTCCTGGCGCGCCAGCGCGGCGTCGCCCCGATGATCCGAGTTGCCAACAATGACCCAGCCTTGATCAAGAAGGCCTATGATGTGGGCGCCGTGCTGGTTATGATTCCACAGGTGAACACAGCAGAAGAAGCGGCAGCCGCTGTGGACGCCGCCCACTATCCGCCTGAAGGCAATCGCGGTCTGTCTCCCATGTGGACTCGAATCGCCGGAGAAGATTGGCATGAAGTCCTCGAAACGGCCAACGATGAAACACTGCTGATCTGCCAACTGGAGTCGCAACAGGCCTGGGACAACCTCGACGAGATTGCCGCCGTGGGTGGAATTGACATCATTCTCGTAGGACCCCTCGATCTGTCCGCTTCACTTGGTGTCATGGGCAAGACCGGATCACCAGAGGTACAGAGCATCATGGAAGAAGTGCCCAAACGGCTTGAAGGATCGGGCATTGTCGTCGGCACGACCCTCGTTGATGTAGACGAAATCGAGCAAAAAATCGACTGGGGATATCGCTTCCTGAATGTTGGCAGCCCCATTGCCTATGGCGTGCCTGCCGTGACGCAGCACATCACTCGACTCAAGTCTTACGCCGGCCGCTAAGGGCTGGTCTTTCAAGGAGGCGACCTATGGGCTCGCATCGTCCGAAAACTCTTGCTGTTTTGGTACTTCTGCTCCTGGGCGTTGCCGTCAGTGCCCAGGAAGACTACCCACCTGGCACATTCCGGCTCACGCCACGAATCGATCTGGGACTGCAACCGGTGCGTGTACATGTACCACCGCAGTTTGACCACCTACCCCAGGATCTGACGCTGAATCTGCCACCCGGCTTCCGCGCCAGCGTGTTCGCCTCTTTTGAGAACTTTAATCGCCCGCGATTCATGGCCTTCGACGACGAGGGCGTGCTGCACGTGGCCAACATGGACAACGACGAGATCCTGGCCCTGCCTGATCGAGATGGCGACGGTGCCGCTGACGAATCGATTGTGGTGGCGACCAATTTCGACCGACCCCACTCGGTGCAATTCTATAACGGCGACCTCTATGTCGGTGATCGTCCTCGTATCCTTCGCTATAGTGACTTGGATGGGGACGGTATCTTCGAGGAACGATCGATTTTCGCCGATGACATCCCGTCGACTGGATCACACTCGACACGCACGCTGGTCATCGACGAGCCGGGGGGAAAGATGTATCTCGGCGTCGGCTGGCCCTGTGATCTGTGCCGCAATCGCGGTGCCGAACGTGGTTCGGTGCTGCAATTCAACCTCGACGGCTCTGGTCGGCGCGTGTATGCCACGGGTGTGCGTAATCTGATCGGCATGGACATCCATCCCGTCACAGGACAATTGTGGGGGACGAACAACGGTTTCGACCATCAAGGGGTCGATGATCCACCGGAGTGGATCGACGTCATTCGTGATGGCGGCTTCTATGGCATCCCCTTCGCCTATGGTTATCAGGTCTGGGCCGATTTCACCAACCCCAGCTATCGCGACATCCTGCCAATCACGCCTGCTGACTCGGCCCGCGTGGCGACGATGCAGCGACCTGCTGTGATGGTACCGGCACACACGGCGCCCATGGCCATCCACTTCTACGATCACGAACAGTTTCCTCGCAGGTATCGGCATGCCGCCTTCATCGCTCTGCATGCGGGGCATGCTTATCTGGCACCAATCGAGGGTTATTCGGTCCTTGCCATGTTCTCTGAACCGGATGGCAGTCGCGCGCGCATCGCCGACTTCATCACAGGCTTCCAGACGGGTGTGGAGGTCGAAGACGTGTGGGGCCGTCCAAATGGCATCGTCACCGGTCCAGATGGCAGTCTCTACGTCAGCAGTGACCGTGACAACTACGTGATCATAAGAATCCAACATGGGCAGGTGGCCGCCGATTGGGGACGCCACAACCTACCGGATTCATTGGCCGTTGGCACGCCCTTGAGTATTGATGCAATGGTCCATGTGGAACGCCCCCCGGTGGATGGCTCACCCTTGGTGGTAACAGCTGATCTGAGCCAGCTGGGCGGACCGCCAGACGTTTCACTGATGCCGGCAGGCGAAGGTGACTTCCGCCTGCAGTTCCGCATGGTGGCGCCGCCAGATCTACGCCCGGGACTCAGGAAGATCCGTGTCCGCGTGCATGCCTCGGGTGCCTCTGAAGAGGGTGATGTGCATCTGGGTTGGCAGATCGCGGTGCTGCCGTCTCGCCGGCAGGAGGACCTGATCGTCTACGATGAGGTCCTGGCTGAGGGCTGGACCTTGGTCAACAATACTTTCTTTGACGATCTCACGCGCGATTTGCGGGAGGACCTCTTCGTCTACAGTGGTGAAGTATCCACTTCCTTCCGCACCAAGTCAGGTGATTGGGATTGGGTCTTGCGATACCGCCCACCAGAGCCACTGGATCCGACCCGGTTCGATAGAATCACCTTCGCCTTCCATCCGGGCCCTGTCGACTGGAGCAATGGCGAGAACTTCAACATTTACATTGCAGGCACTCTCGTCGATCTGATCGACGAGGGGCTCGTCGACCCTGCCGTGAAGGACTGGCAGCTCGTTGACATACCACTGACACGTTTTGGTCGTGCAGCCCCGATTCAGGAAATCACCCTGGGTGGTGATTTTTTCGGGCGGATCTATGTGGACGATGTGCGTCTGCGCGGCGCATCCGTACGCACGGCGATCCTCGAGGATGAATCCTCGCCGTCCGCGTTTGCCCTGGCGCAGAGCTACCCGAATCCATTCAACAGTGAGACGGTGATCGAATACCGGATACCTGCAACGGAGCGAGTCCGACTGCGGATCTACAATCTCTCGGGACAGGTCGTGACAGACCTCGTCGATGAGGCGCTGGCAGCTGGAACGTATCAGACACAATGGGATGCACGCGATGCCACGGGACATCCCGTGGCCAGTGGTGTCTACCTGTATCGATTGCAGGCGGGTGATCAGGTGTTGAGTCGCAAGCTCGTGCTCGTGCGCTGACAACGATGACTGTGAGTGCCGATGTAGATCGCTGGCTCTTTGGTGAAGCGTGGACGGGGTCTCAGATCCCGGACCACGTGACCGCCCTGTGTGACACGATCGGACCGCGCTGGTCAGGCACAGAGGCAGAATGGCGGACGATCGACTACATACGGTCCGTCCTGGAGGGATATGGACTCGATCGTGTAGACGTGGAGGAATTCGATTTCGTCAGCTGGTCCTGGTCCAAAGCGGATGCATGGGTGCTTGTAGATCAGGCGGACAGATTCGATCTCGACATTCTGCCCTTCATTCGTTGCCCCTCTTTCCAGGTCGATGCCCAGGTCGTCGATGTCGGTTTTGGTACGCAACGGGAGATCGACCAAGCGGGACCCTTGAGTGGTCGTATCGCCCTCATGGCGATGTCTCACGAACCCTTCTCGGAGCCAATCCCTCCCGCCTATCGTTTGCGACAGGTTGCTGCCGCCGGCGCGACGGCTGCAATCGTCATCGATCCAAAGACAGGTGGTCGCCGGGAGTATCACTCTGCCCATGACTCACGGGATCCCGATTTTGATCACCCCCCCCTGCCCTGTGTGTCAGCCACACGTGAGGACGCGGCGCGATTGCGACGGACTCCTGCAGCTCGAATCCATCTCGATGTGGAGACAACGTCACCCCGCGTAAAGAGTGCAAATGTTCATGGGGTCCTCGAAGGCGAACACTGGCCTGAGGAAGATCTCGTCCTCGGTGGTCACCACGACACGGTCTTCGGCACACCGGGTGGCAACGACAATTCATCTGGAACGATCGCCGTCATCGAGACGGCTCGCGTGCTGGCCCATCTGCGCAAGGCCCTCGGGAAACGGCCGGGCCGATCCATTCATTTTGTGACCTATGCTGCAGAGGAGCAGGGCTTTCACGGTGCCGGCCAATTCGTCTCTCGCCACTATGCAGCAGGGCATCGCCCGCGTCTGGCACTGAATCTTGATGAACTGTCAGCAGGGCCGATGAAGGGCATCGTTCTTGGCTTTGATCATCTTCGCTTGTTCGTGCAAGAGCAGCTCGACTCCATGGGCGACGGCTTGGCGTGCCACGTGATGGCGCAACTGGACAACTCCTCAGATCACTTCCCCTATCTGTATCGCGGCATCGATGCTGCCCATCTGTGGCGCTGGCGTTTCCGTTCTCGGCATGCAGACGCCGACTTTCACCATGAACCTGCAGATACGGCGGACAAACTGAATGTTCGCGAACTCAAGGAATATGTGGCGCAGCTATCGCGCTTGATGCTGCGTCTGTCGCAGGTCGAACCCGACGCCTGGCCACAGCTTGGTGTATCTGCTGAGGAAGCTGCAGCGCGTGTTGTGGCTGAACGCGGCAGCGTCGTGCGTGTGTTCTAGCTCTGTGCATGTCTTAGTGATGCGCGTGTCCTGACTGTGGCACGTCGTCGCGCACCTGGTTGCCAAGAGACGATCTACCTTCGCTTGCACCGCTGATCTTGACCACGCCCTTCGATTCACCGAACTGATCCACGGAGACACATAAAATGGCTCGCTGCGATTTCGCCTGGTCCCCCCGGTTGTTGCAGTGCGGTCGTACGACGCGCCTTCCACTGCGGGTCGATACACCCGATGTCAACCTTGACCTGGGAAGCTTCACCGAAGTCGATCGCCGGTGGTCTGACAAGCAGCGCACACTCTATCTGTATGTCCGTGCACCGCTGTCGGCGGGGGACGAGGTCGTCAGTGCGCAATCCGGATCGCAGGAGGCGTCCACGACGATCGGCGTGCGCAGTCTCGAACAGATACGCCAACCGATCACGTTCCGTGAGACCACCTATCCAAGACGCTGGCCTCTGGGCGTCGCATCGACACCTTCGACCAAGCGCGGGCAAGTCCTGCACGACCTGCCCCTGGCGCCACCGAGTGCAGAAGCGGTCTCTTTCTGGCACAACTGCGACGATGCAACACTTTGGCGGCAGTTGCCCGTGGCGGAGTTGCCGCGCGCTCACTTCGTCAATTGCCATCAGGGCTGTCCCGGGTGCGGCACCGATGTCTTCACCCACAGTGGTTTCTATCCATGGGTGCGCAATCACCTTCCCGGCGATTTCAAGTCCACCTGTCCTGAGTGTGGCCTTGTCTTCCCGGACAATGATATCCTTGCAGGAGACTTCTCAGGCGCACACAGTGATTTGGACCCACGGCAAAGCATCGTCGATGACGGTTTTGGATACGTCGATGAGGAGGGGCATCTGTTTCTCTTCACCGCAACCTATTGTCGGGACCAGACGCGGGCCTTTGGCGCCGGTGTCGGCGTCATGGCGGCTCATGCGAGACAGCTGGGAACTGGCCCTGAGGGTGAGGAGGCAAGACGACGCCTGAGCCTCATGTTGCTGCGCTACGCAGAAGAGGAAGTCTACCTGGCCGCCGTGCCGCAGTTCCGCTATGGGCCGACCCTTGGAACCGAGCTCCTGTGGCAATGGACGACGACTGGACAGACCGACTGGGCCAGTGAACCCGACCCGGTTGCCGCCCTCTATCGCATGGGCTCACAACGCTACTGTATCGACACACCCTACATCACCGAGACGCTGGCCATCGCCTATGACACGGTGTGGCCCATGCTGCGCGAAGATCAGCAAATCGTCGAACGTGCGCGGGCCTGCGGCCTGGAAGTCGGGTCACCGACAGGGGCAGTCGAGCTGGTGGAGCAGATGCTGCGGTCGTTGTTGCAGGTACATCTCGATGGCGGTGCCTCCAGCAACCTTCCTCGCGTCAGTGAGGGTGTGCTGGTAGCACTGCGGGTATTACAACGTGGTGATGGCCACGATGCACTGACCTGGATCTATGACGAGGGGCCCGACGAATTACGCGTGTTCACATCGAATGATTTCTTCCCCGATGGCACACCGCCAGAAGCAACAGGAGGCTACAACAACATCCACACAAATGGTCTGTTCGCCCTTGAGCATCATCTTCGGCAACTCAAGGCAGATCAGCCGGGTGCGTATGATGAACAACAGTTCCCCTCGATGCTCGCCGACCCCCGTGCCGCACGTGTCGCCCTGGCGCCGCACGAAATCTCCATGACCGGTGGAGCCTATCTCGGATTCGGTGACGGCGGCGGGCCAGCCGTGCAATCACCGCAGGGCGCTGATACCTTTCACGCCCCACTGGCTCCACGGGCGCTGGCCTGGGCCGCACAATACACGGCAGACGCAGCGGTAGCCCGACTCCACGAGACGGTGATGTCACGCCAATTCGTGTCTCAGGGGATGACGATTCTCGACGGCGTGGGTCTGGCCGTCCTGCGCAGCGCTGGCACACCTGAGCATGCGGCAGCTGGCATCGTCTATGGCGACACGTCCGGTCACCGTCACCAGGATTTGCTGGATGTGCAACTGTGGGTGAAAGGACAACCCTTTCTGTCTGATCTCGGCTACCCACAGTCCTGGGCCTCGAGGGTGCGCTGGGAAGGTCATTGGGCGACGCACAATACAGTATGGGCTACGGTTCCAGGCGTCTCGAGCGATTTGGCTGGTCGCGGACGTGTGTTGCGCAGCATCGAGATGGATGGCCTGCAACTGATCGAAATCGAGGCGGCCCGGTGGATCCAGGGAGCCGATGACGAGAATCCATCACACTGGACACGGACAGATGTTCGGTTTCGACGTCTCCTCGCCCTGCTACAGACCGATGAAGACGGCGTCGTATTGATCGACTTTTCACGCGTGCAAGGCGGCGATGAACACTTCCGCCTCTGGCGTGGACTCGAGGGTGAATTGGAGATCCTCGACGCCACCACCACACCGCGGACAGGGACACTGGCAGCGCCGGATGTCGAGCGCGGCGAAGACGAGAGTCTGCGGCACACAGACCACCGTGGGCTGGCCTGGATGGATGAAGTGGAGGAAGTGGCCCAAGCCGATGGCTGGTGTGGTCGTTGGCGCAGCCGACGCAACGACGAGGCCGAAATGGACATGTTTGTCTTGCGTGCCAGTGGCGCCCAGGCCCTTACAGGCCGAGCGACAGCGACGATGGGCACACCAGAATCATCTACCTATTCCTATCGCACCGTGTGTTGGCGGGTCCCTGAGAGGACGCAGGAGATGTCCCATTTCGATCTCGTCTTCGAACCACGTCTCGGGCCAACAAAGCTGACGAGTGTCCAACCCATTGATGCCCAGGATGGGTCCGCCATCGGCGTCGACATCCACACATGTGGCTCACGACATCTGCAACTGCGATGGTCACCAGAAGGGGAAACGTCTTTCGCAGGCCAGCCCTGTGGGGCGCTTCGCATTGACCTGGCCGATAAGACGATTGTCACCGGCACACCCTGTAAGGCAACGATCATCGGCCTGGATCGTGAGGGCGTCTGGATCGACGTCGATGGCCTGGTCGGCATCGGTGTCGGTGACCGTCTCATCATCAATCCAGAGGGTCGTGGTCGCAACTATCGTGTCATCGACTGTCAGGCTGTAGATGGCGGCCAGCGCCTGTGCCTCGACGTCACGTCCATTCTGGGTCGCAGTCGCGTTGAAAAACTGGAAGGTACCCAGCTTCTGGGTCGCTATACCGTCTTCACACGGACCGGCTATCTGCAGGGCGCCCGCCTGTGTGCCGATCTGCGCGGTGACACACAAGGAATCGAAATCCTGCAAGCGTGGAATCCGGACGGGCAGCATACACAATTTGAGTTGCTCACAACGCCCGACCTGGGCGTCAATGAGTGGGGATGGGTCGTCGACTATGTCGTGGGTGACACGGTAGTGTGGGAGCCGATTCAGGTAGAGTAGGTGTGTTCCGGCCCCCCCACCCGCAGTGGTTCAGCGGGTGCTCTTGCCAGCCAGCACGAACCAGACCGTACGCACCATGATCTTGAAGTCGAGTAGCAGTGAGGCATTCTCGATGTAGTACAGATCGTACTCAAGACGCTCCGCAGCGATCTTTGAGACATCGCTTGAATTCAGGTCGAATTCATGCTTCGACTGCGCCCAACCCAGTAGCCCGGGTTTCACGTTGAAGCGGCGCGTGTAGAAGGGAATCTCCTGACGAAATCGGTCCACGAAGTAGGGACGTTCCGGTCGTGGTCCAACAAGACTCATGTCGCCTCGCAGGAAGTTCAGGCACTGAGGAATCTCGTCCAGATGTAGAGCCCGTAAAACTCGGCCGATCATCGTCACGCGTGGGTCGTCGCCCTTTACCCAAACCGGTCCGGTGCCCTCCTCCGCCTCCAATACCATGGAGCGGAACTTGTACATCATAAAGTTCTTGCCGTCGCGTCCCACCCGCTCCTGACGGAACAAGATCGGCCCTTTGGAGGACAGACGGATCAGCAGCGCCGTCAACAACCACAAGGGCGCCAGACCACCGAGAATCAGCACCGCCACGGACACGTCAATCAGTCTTTTGCAGGCCGCTTCCCAAGGGGCCATCAACTGCGGCTGCAACTCCATCAGTGGCACGCCATAGATCTGGCTCGTGCGCACGTGGCCCGTCACGATGTCGTAGAGATCCGGTGTAATAGAGAAACTCACTGCCGTGCCCGGCCCACCACTGGCCTCGACGATACGCATGATGTCCTCATGCGAATTGGATGTGAGTGCAATCAGAACCGCCTCGACCCTGTGACGACCCAGCAGTTGCGCGAGATCCTTCAGACCGCCCATGACCTCGACGCCACCGACCTGCCGCGCCTCCGCCGTGTGTTCGACAGACGGATCAACGAAGCCGACGACATCGTATCCCTGAGCGGGAGAAGAGGAGAGATTCTGCAGCAATCGTTCGCCACGCTCATCCACGCCAACGATGACGGCACGACACCGACCGATCCCCGAAGCCAGCAATTTCCGCTGCAGAGTCCGAACGAGGATTCTTCCTCCGGCGACGAGACCGACCAAGGCAAGCCAGTAGGATCCGACCAGTGCACGTGTGAAACTCACATCGCGCAGATCGAAGGTCGCGATGAAGATCAAGACCGTGCCCATCGTAACAACCTTGAGCACAGTGATCGCTTCGTCGAACCGAGACATCGACTGTCGCTGCCGATAGAGTCCCTGAAAGACAAACAGAACGGCCCAGGTCACGTAGATCAGCGGCAACGCATCCCACAGATAAAAATCCAGGACATAGGAAAAGGTTGGCGTGCTCGCCGGATGCATCTGCTGCCAGCTGCGAGTCACCGTGTCCAGCGAGCCACCCACATGCTTCATCCACAGCAGAGTCACCGTCGCCAGATTGATGCCGACGAAGTCGCTGATCGCCAACAGGCCGAGAACCCATAGTTGCGACATTAGCGCGTCACCGGCTTCCAGATTGTATGACGCTGTCCTCGCAGAGCGGCCAACAGCCCCCGCAAAACGCCGAGATTGATCGCACAAAAGTGGGTGGGTACGTAGAACAGGCCGACGCGACCAAGCGTTCCAGGAAGCAGAGCCCCAAGCAGCGCCAGGCCGTAGAAAAGCAACTGCGCCATCAGCAGTGGTGAACCCAGTGGGTGTCCCTGAATTGACATCATCATGGTCGCCGCCAACAGCACGAGCAGAAACACCGGCACCAGCCATCGCATGACTTTGTGGGACCACAATTCAAAAGCGAACAGAGTGGAGGACCATAGGGGCACAAGAGCCCCGCGCTCCTGCCAAAGACTGTAAACAGAGCGGGCGATGATGCGCCGCCGGCGGCGCATCTCGTCATTAAAACCTGGCGCCGTCGTTTCAGTGGCGACGGCTTCATCCGTGTAGATCACCTGCCAGCCGCGACGTCGGATCCGAATGGGCATGATAAAGTCGGAGATGATCGCCGAATCCAGCTCCTCAAAGAGCTCCCTGCGAAGTGCATAGATGGAGCCATTGGCGCCGACCAGCGAGCCGAGACGACTCTCCTGACGCTTGAGGAACTGTTCATAGCGCCAGTAGAACCCCTCCCCCTTGCCGGCACCACCGTGCAACGGATTCAGATAGCGTAGCTCGCCGCAGACGCAGCCGATTTTCTGATCGGTGAAAGGTGTCAATAACTTCTGCAGTGCGTCGGCGGCATAGATGCTGTTGGCATCGGAGAAGACCAGAATATCACCCGTCGCCTGCCGCACTGCAGCGTTCTGTGCCAAAGTCTTGCCCGCGTTCTCTGGTTGTTCGACGAACACGTAGCCCGCACGTGCCTCGTAACCGCGGGCGATTTCGTTTGTCTGATCCGTCGAACCGTCGGAGACGACGACGACCTGTAGATCACCTGGATACTGCAGACTTAGAGAATTCTCGATCTTCGAGGCCAGGACATCCTGCTCGTTGTAGGCGGCAATCACGAGACTCACCGACGGCCACTGCTCGGGTGGCACGAAGGGTGTGCGACGACGCCAGAATGTCAACAGCCACAGTGACATCGGATAGAGCAGATAGGCATACAGGATTGCACCGGCAGCCACACTGGCGACCAGATACCACTCAGGCCAGTCGACGATGGCAAGCCATCTCGTCGACGGTTGAGTCATGGGGCGCCTCGTTTGCTTACCAGTAGATCTCCGAGAATCAGATGGCGCAGGCCGGATGTAAGCAACACACGCACGGCGTCTGCGGCGCCACAGACCACTGGCTCACCATGCAGATTGAAAGACGTATTGAGCAAGACATGACGTCCGGTTCGTGCGGCAAAGCGCTCAAGAATCGCTTCGTATCCCGGATTCTGCCCATCCTCCAGCAGCTGTGGCCGCGCCGTCAGATCGGCATTGTGCACGGCAGCCATAAAGTCAGATCGCTTCTCGGTAGAGTCGAAGGTATTCATCATATACGGTGAGGGGAGATCCTTTGGATTGCGGAAGTACTGGGCCGCATCCCGTCGCCGCACGACGGGTGCAAAGGGCATCCAGAAATCGCGCTTCTTGATCATGCGATTGATGACCCGCACGACATCCTGATTGATGGGATCGGCAAGAATCGAGCGACTGCCAAGGGCACGCGCGCCAAATTCCATGGGTCCAGCTGCTCGAGCAACGATCTCCCCCGCCGCCAGTAGCTGTGCAACCCGTTCCGCCATCTGCTCGGGCCGTTCCACCTCAACGCGATCACCGACATCGGCGACGGCGGCACGGCACTCTTCCAAACCGAGGTCCGGTCCAAGATAGGCGTGAGCAAGAGGCTTGGGCGTCAGCCTGTCGGCTGCCGCCGCTAGATAACATGCCCCGAAGGGCAACGACTCGTCGCCACAGGAGGGAAAAGCAGCAAAGGATTCCAACATGGGTAGTTCGCAGATCATCTTGCTCGCTTTGACATTCATGAACACACCACCGGCGACCAGCACGCGGCGCAATCCTGTTTCCTCGATCCAAGCGCTGACCCACTGTGTCATGACTTCCTCAGTGAATTTCTGCAGACCAGCACAGATGGAGTCAAAGCGGACGCGACGCAGATCCTTCTCAAGTCGACGCCCGATGAGGGCAATCGGTTCACCGACGCCGCGAATCCAGCGCGGCCCTTGCCGTTCAACGCGCAGATAGCGACGCAGAATAGCGGCAACCGGTTCGGCATATTCATCTGCCGCATAGGGGGCCATACCCATGATCTTGAACTCGTGCTCAAGGGGCTTGAAACCCAGCAAATGGGTTACAACTGCATAGAGTTCTCCCAGACTATCCTGCTGAGAAACCTGGGCCAGCGGATGTAGATGCCCCTGGCTCCCACGCCACACAGATCCGCTGAGCCCGTCGCCGCCGCCATCCAGTGTGATCACCAGGTAGTCGTCATCGTCCTGGCGCATGCCGTGGTAGGCGGTCGCCGCGTGCGCCTCGTGATGGTCGTAGTAGTGAATTCGATCTTCGGGCAGTCCCAACTGCACGAGGGCACTGGTTCGCTGCCCGGATCGTGCGGCCCCTCGCCACCGGCGATAGGGGCCACGGCGCCCGAGCCAGGAGGCAAGACGGCTTTTCGGTGTGCCTTGATAGCGTCGATCAAAACCCAGGAGTAGATCTTCCGGCCGTTTCATCGTCGCCACATACCGCGACGCCACCGCCACCTGTGTCACATTTGCCAGATCGACGCCGTGTTCCTTTGCCAGCCAGCCAATGGCCTGCACAGGGGTACCCACGTCGTTCTTCAGACGAGTCAGGCGTTCTTCCTGCAACGCCGCCACAACCTGGCCGTCTATACTCAGACAAGCGGCCGCGTTATGGCCGTCAAAAACACCCAGATCAATCCGGGATTCACTCATGGAAGATTTGACAATCCTTGGGGTGGGCGGCAGACTTCAACCGATGGTCGACATCTGCTCGCTTTCTACCGTTCACTACGCTTACGACAATCGTATTTACCACAAGCAGGCCCGCTCACTGGCCGCTGCCGGGTTCAGCGTGACCGTTCTGGCGCGCGCGGAGGATGATCCGCCGCCAGATGACACGGTCGACGTCCAATACCTCCCCAGCCATCACTCTCGCTTCGCCCGCTTCGTCAGTACCCTGCGCTTGCTAGGACGTGTCTTTCAGCTTCGCGCCCGCGTCTATGTCGTCCACGATCCTGAGCTTTTGCCACTGGCCCTGGCCCTCAAGCTTCTGCGCTGCCGCGTCGTCTACGACATGCACGAGGACATGCCGGCCCAGATCGGTATGAAGGAGTGGCTGCCCCGATGGTCGCGGCCCTTCATTGCGGCACTCTACCGACGTCTGGAACGCTTCGCCCTGCGCCGCCTTGATGGACTGGTTCTGGCAGAGACCGGATATGAGCCGGCCTACACCCATCGACATCGTGCAACGGTCCTCAACTATCCAACGACCCGATCCCACCAAGCGGATGCACAAGATGCCACCCACCAGATAATATCGGCATCGGACGATGAACCGGGCCAGGTGCCTGCTCAAGCGCCGGGCCAGGTCGTTGCCTATGTGGGTACTCTCACCGAGCGCCGCGGCCTGTTCACCATGCTCGAGGCAGCCCGCCAGATCAAGGAAGACATCCCCTCTGTTCTGTTCAAGCTTGTGGGCCCGATCAATGTGCCTTCAGAGGCAGCGCGTGCCAAAGCGTTCATCGATGACCACGACCTACATCAGATCGTTCAATTTACCGGTCGCCTGGCTCCTGTGCAGGCCCATGCTCAACTCAAAGATGCGCGTGTTGGCCTGGCTCTGCTCGAACCGGAGCCTAACTATCTGCACTCCCTGCCAACGAAACTGTTCGAATACATGCTCGCCGGCGTCCCCGTCCTATGCAGCAATGTGCCTCTCTGGCAGCAGATCGTCGCTGACAGCGGTTGTGGATTCACCGTCAGTCCCCATGACATGACCGCCATTGTCAGCCACCTCAAGCTACTGCTTCAAGACGATGAGGTATGGCGTCGCTGTCGAGACCATGGACTGGCAGCAGTCCATCAGCACTACACCTGGGAATCCCAGGCAGAACATCTGATCGACTTCTATGCTGCCTTCGTCGACCCTGCAGCCTTGTCGACAAAAGTCTGATACCACAACTCAAGATTCAGCAGTCGCCACAGAGCCCATCCGTGATCCGTGCTACCATCGAAGTGCTCTGCCTGCAAGCGCGTGACCGTCGATTCACGCAGGAGTCCGCGTCGCGCAATGGTCGCCGGCGCCAGATGGTCACGGACAAATTCCTCGCTCTCGCGCAACCAGCGCCCCACGGGGGTCGGAAACCCCTTCTTGTCACGCCGCTCCACGATGGAGGATGGCAGACGATCTTTCATTGCCTCGCGCAAAATCCACTTGCTGCGATCGTCACGGATCTTCGTGTGATAAGGCAGGCCAATACAGAACTCGACGAGACGATGATCGAGAAATGGTACCCGTGCCTCCAAAGAAACCGCCATCGTACTGCGATCCGTATAGTGCAGCAGACGCCGCAAGCCCCAACCCAGCAGAGCCTCCGACAAGGCTTTGTCCAGTGCCGTGTCCCCAGGCCAATCCTGCTGCACAGGTGCCACAGCCGTCACCTCGCTGAGCAATTCATCCTGCATCAGTGATTGTGCCTGTCTTTGCTTGAGTCGACGTCGCCAGCCGTCACCTTGGGCCCCAATGGCAGCGGCCAGGTAGATGCCCCAGTGACGACCGGTCAGCGAACCAATGCGCCGTGCCTCACCTAGCAGACGACGCCATCCTACGCGCTGACCCTGCTCGTCCAATTGCCGCATACGAGTATGTAGGTAGGGCAGAAAATACAGGTGATAGCCACCGAGCATCTCGTCTGGCCCCTGCCCGCTGAGAGCAACCTTCACATGTGTCGCTGCAAGTTGCGCCACGCACCACTCTGAGAAGGGTCCAGGGCCATTTGTCGGCGTTTCCTGTGCCGCGACGAAGTCGCCGAGTTGGTCACGCAGCACAGTGGCATCTGGCGTAAGTCGGTGGTGGTGGGTTCCATAGGTTTCGGCGATCTGCGACGCGAAGGCCGTTTCGTCGAAACCATCATCATCAAAATTGACGGAAAAGGACTGCAGTGTCTGTGTACTCTGACGCGTAGCTGACTCGACGATGGCACTGGAGTCGAGCCCTCCACTGAGGAAGATCCCGAGCGGAACATCACTTCGCAGCTGGAGTCGCACACTGTCATCGAAGAGGTCTTTGAAGGTCTCGACAGGCCGCGCGTAGTCGAAGGTGGCACGCGCCCCTTCTGGCGTCGGATTCCAGTACGGAATCTGAACAATCGACTTTGGCTCGTCCACATCCATACGGATGAAGTGCCCGGGTTGTAGCTGCTGAATGCCGGCGAAGAATGTCGTCTCGTTGTGATCGAATCTCTCGAGCGAGAGGAAGTCATAGATCGCCGTCCTCGATGGCGTTGCATCGCCACCGGCGCGCAGAATCGCCCGCAGCTCCGAGGCGAACAGCACCTCCTCCCCTGTCTGGTAGTAGAGGGGTTTGATCCCGAGGGCGTCTCTGGCCAGCAACAACTGTCGAGCATCGCGATCGTAGAGGGCAAAGGCGAACATACCCACGAACCGCACGAGACTCGCCTCGATCCCCCACTCCTCGACAGCGTGCAGAACCACCTCACAATCCGTCTGCGAGGTAAAGTGGTGTCCTGCTCGACGCAGATCGGCGCGCAATTCTACATAGTTGTAGAGCTCACCATTGAAGATGAGGAATAGGCTTTCGTCCTCATTGGCCAACGGCTGCTGCCCCGCTGCGCTCAGATCGATAATGCTGAGGCGTCGATGTCCGAGCCCGACATTGCCATCAATCAACTGTCCCGCGTCGTCAGGTCCCCTGTGACGCATACTGTCACGCATGCCCTCGAGTCGTGATGTGTCGACGGTTTGTCCCGCAGGTTGAACGATGCCGCAGAGTCCGCACACTTTAGTAGGCCGCCAAGATCTCGTCGTAGTCGCTGTGCAGACGCTCCGCCAGCGTTCGGTAGTCATACATGCGCCGCGCTCGCTGCTGCAATTCTACCGGATCGTAGGCTGAGAGATTATCCAGCACGCGAGCCAGAGCGGCGGCCAACTGGATCGCATCACCCGGTTCAATCAGCTCACCCCATGCGTCATCGACGATCTCCGATGGGCCGCCACAGTGCGTGGCGACGACAGGCAACCCGGCAGCCATGGCCTCGAGCAAAACGAGGGGCATCCCCTCAGAAAAACTGGGAAGTACTAACAGGTCCGCACCAGCCATCACCTGCGGGATCTGGAGCCACGGCACTTCATCATCAAACCGAGTCAACCCTTGGATACCGAGGCGCTGCGCCTGTTGCCTGAAGGGTGCTGCCGGATGGAGCGTGTTGCCACCAACGCATCGGAGCCTGAACTGGCGTTTGCCGTCATTGAGTAAATCGATGGCCTCCAACAGCACACCGAGTCCCTTCGACTGTTGAAAGCGCCCAACAAAAAGAATCTGTGGTACGCGCCGTTCCCGCTCTGCACGAGGTGGGAAAAGATCGCAGTCAACGCCATTAGGTAGCCGCAGCACGCGCTCTTCTCCAACACCCATCTCGAGCACGCCACTGGCCAACTCGTCGCTGACGGACACGACGCGGTCAGCCCCGGTCAACGCATCACAGATGAGCTCGCGCCAGCGCGGGTTCAGCTTGGGAAGTTCGTGAACATCGTAGCCGTGCACGGTGATGTAGACGGGTCGATTCCACAGCTTGCCCAATCGTTGGGCGACATATCCATCCGGATAGGCACAGTGCGCGTGAATCACATCCGGCGGTTCGGTGACAACCCTCTTCACAGCAGCTTCGTATCTGCGCCATTGCCGATGAAAACGCCAACGCCGTGGCAATGCGAGGAAACGAGGCCGGTGCAATTGGACGCCGTCGACGACTTCGTGCCGTGGACTCTGACTACGACGACCCCAGACACCCCATGGAAGTGGCCACCAAGGAGTAGGTGCGACAACCTGCACTTGCGCCTTGGCAGCAAGCGTCAGCGCCTGGTGATGAACGAAGATTCCGCTTGTATGAGAAGCCCGATGCGGATAGAGATGGCTGAGAATCAGCAGCTTCACGTCGTCGAGCGATCAATCAGCTGAGCAACGGCGAAGATCATCCCTGTAAAAAACCAGAGGAAGTTATTGCTGAAGTCGGCCGTGAAGGACAGACTCACCTGGAAGGCAATGAACAGGGACAGCAGACCACACATCACGCCACGCAGGTAAGGATCCTGCGTCGAATGCATCGCCGTCCAGCCGCGGCCCAGCGTCTTGACTACGATCCAACAGGAGGCGACAACGCCGATGATTCCCAACTCAGCGAGGATATTGGCAAATAGCGTGTGGGATTCCTTCGTCGGCACCCAATGCGGGAAGTCAGGCGACTTGTAGGCATCAAACAAGACCGGAAAGGACCGCCAACCTGTACCGAAGATTGGGTTGTCCAGCCACATCTCCATCCCCGCAAGGGCGAAGTAGACGCGCGCCGAACTGCTGGCCCGTCCCGTCTCACCGAATTGTTCAAAGAGCGTGAAGATCGACATCAGACGTTGAAAGATGTGCTCAGCAAAGGGGACGAACTCTTTGACGGCCATCACGGTGATCAGACCCAAGATCACGGCATAGATGGCATACCGCATCTTCTTCGCCAGAAAGAGCACCACACCGATACCGACTGCGCCGGCAACCCAGTTGGCGCGGCTGAAAGTGACAACGAGACCACCGAACCCGGCAGCCGTTGCCAACAGCAACCAGCCGCGAAGGGTCCGCGACAGACCGCCGAACAACGCGATGCCAAGCAGGAAGATGCTGCCCGCCATCAGGAAGGTGCCGAAGGTGTTGGGGTTGTGGAATGTTCCCGTTGCTCGCGGTGCATTCGCGCCGACAGCAATGACGAAACTGGCGGGTAGATAGAATCGTTCCGTCAAAATCTGTACGACGGCAAGCAAGGCACCACCCAACAGCGCAGCACTCATGGAAATCACGACGAGATTCATCGCCCGTCGCGAGTCGATCATCAGCTGCGTGCCATAGAGAAAGGCGATGAGGAACAAGGTGCGGAAAACACCGATCGTGCCGTCGACAAAGGCCGCTTCAGGCGTGTAGGTGAGGGAGAAAAGCATGATCCCCCACAGAGCGAAGAGTGGCCCTTTGAGTTCGAAGTCGGGGAAGTGCACGCGCCGACGCAGGAAGGTGTTGGTCAGCAGTCCAGTGACCATCAGGCCGAAGGAAATGTGGAAACCGGTAACAGGAATACCCAGTCCCGTCTCCTTGATCAGCTGTCCCGTAATGTCGAGGGCCGTCGTGGCCACGATGGCGGGCACGATAATCCAGGGCCACAGCAATACGGCAACGAGATAGATCCCACCCAACACAGCAACACCGGCCACGAGAAGTAGCTTGTGGGGAAGCCAGATCGCGGCCAGTACGGCCAGCAGTTGGACACCGATGAAGAGGGCGAACCAGCGCAGATCAAATCGCTCGTTCGCCGATGGCGAGGGGAGACTGGTCATAGATCCAAGCTACCGGTGCTCAGCCGAGGTGGCAAGCAATCGTGTCCACGCGACACCTGTGTGCTGCCGGTAAGCGAAGGTGATCACAGTTGCCCACAGGATGTAGGCGACGGACGTGGCCACAGCGGCCCCTGCCAACCCCCAGATCGGAATCAGCCACAGATTGAGCCCCACATTGACCAACAGGGCCAACGCCGGCGCCCACAGAGTGACCGGAGGGTAGCCATTGGCTGCAAGCTTGCTGTTGAAAATCGAAGCATATCCGGAGGCAACCAGCCCTGGCAGCATCAGACACAGTGGCTCGTAGGCTCCAACAAAGGGCAGGGAAAACACGACTTCGATGAAGAAACGCCCCACCAGAACCACGATGAGGGCGATCAGCACGCTCATCCGCAGCGTGATGCGACCGACTCGCAGACTCATCTCGTGATCAGCGTCATCGCCAGCCATGACTTTGGGCAGCAATACCGTACCAGCAATGTTGGGCAGTCGCTGGATCATCTCTGCCATGATGACGGCAATCGTGAAGACACCCAGTGCCTTCAACCCCATCATGGCACCCACTAGATAGATGACACTGCGAAACATGAGGAACACGAGAATCGCCGACACAGCTCCGCGCCCACCGACCCGAGCGGTTTCCACGAGCAGAGGGACAGGTGTCACGAGGGCGGGTCGACCGCAGAGGTTGACGGCAACAGCGCCTGACAGAGCCACCGCCGCACACCACGCAATCAAGACCTGCAGGACATCTGGTTCGGCACCGTGGGCCACGAGCAGATTGCCACCGAGGTAAGCGACGATGAACAGGATGGGAATCGCGTTGTATGGACGAAGGCGATCCTGACCCAGCAAAATGGCCTGGCCGCCACGCTGAACCACGAGGAGGATCGTGAGCAGAGCCGTCGCCCACAGGATGGGTCGAGAGAACGGCGTCGATGTCAGGCTCGAGATGAGCCCCGCCAGCCAATCATCCCCAAGACTCAGTCCGGCAGCGAGGGCACCTGCGAGAAACAATGCCCAGACCAGAGTCAGGGTCAGCAGCGAAGAAGATCGCTGCGGGTGATGGCCTGCAACATACGTGCTACCTCGATGTAGCCATTCACCCAGTGCCAGCGTCGCCAGCAAGACCGTTGTTGCCACGGCGGCCAGAATCCCTCGCCCTTCGTCGCCCAATACTCGCGCCAACAGCGCTTGATTGGCCAGGCCGAGAGCGAAGGTCAGTCCTGTCGCCAGTGCCGTGACCGACAGGCCACGAATGTAATTCAACGCGGCTCAGGTGCGGATGATGGCCAGCACTTCATCGCGCTTGTCCTCCATCCGCTGTTGGGTCAGTGCCTCCAGATTCAGCCGCAGGAGGGGCTCGGTGTTGGATGCGCGCACGTTGAAATGCCAATCATCAAAGCTGACAGAGATCCCATCCAAACGCTCGATGTGACCGTCGCCATACCGGTTCGCTAATTCTTCGAGTTTGGCCTGTGGATCGTCGACGCGAGAATTGATCTCCCAGGAGATAAAGTATCTGTCCTCCAAGGAGGTCAGGAGTCGGGAGAGTGGCTCGCCGCCTCCCTCTGATAACATCTGCAGCAGAATCAGCGACGGCACGATACCTGAGTCTGCGCCGAAGAAATCACGGAAGTAGTAGTGGCCAGAGAGCTCGCCGGCGAAAATGGCGTTCTCTTCGAACATACGCGGCTTGAGATAGGAATGGCCCACACGCTCCACCAACGATTGTCCACCGGCTTGCACGATGCGATCACGCACGGCCCATGAACAGCGCACATCGGAGATCACCTTTGCTCCCGGTTCACGGCCGAGCAGATAGCAACCCATCAGGGCTGTAAGAAAATCTCCCGGCACGAATTGTCCGCGATCATCGATGGCAAAGAAGCGATCCCCATCGCCGTCAAAAGCGAAACCGATGGCTGCGCCCTCGTCGATAACACGTTGCTGCAGTTCGGCACGATTCTCTTCCTTCATCGGATCCAGACCGTGATTTGGCAGTGAACCATCTGGATCCAGATACATACCGACCAGTTCAACAGGCAGACGATCATAAACCCGTTCTAAAATCGGCCCCACCATGCCATTACCCGTGTCGGCGACGACCTTGAGCGGACGCATGCTCGTGATATCGACGAGTCCGAGAACACAATCCACGAAATCTGCGCTCAGATCCCGCTGCTCGATCCGCCCGGAGCCAAGTGCATCGCTGTAACTCTCGGCCTCAATGATCCGCCGCAGATCTTGAATACCTGCATCACCGGACAACAGATACGGCATTTTCCGCACCATCTTGAAGCCGCAATATTCCGGCGGATTGTGCGAGGCCGTTACCATCAGGCCCGGCAGATCCAGGGTGGCACAGGCGTAGTAGTATTGATCCGTACTCACCATGCCAAGATCGATGATATCGACCTTTTGCTGCGTGAGTCCTGCCATCAATGCAGCACACACAGCGGGACTGGACAGACGCATGTCCCTGCCTACAACAACCTTGGATGGCTGCAGATAGGTAGCGAAGGCACGACCGACGGCACGTGCCGTTGCTTCGTCGAGCTGGCTTGGGTAGATACCGCGTATGTCATACGCCTTGAAAATCGAGGGATCGACGTTCATTGCTATTGCCCTCGTCGGCTTGGGGAAGCATAAAAAATGGCCGGAAGCATTTGCTCCAAGCCCGAAATGGTTGTGGTCATGTGCAACGTCACTCGCGTCGACCCGTCAGTAAACCTGCGTCGACCTACACTGAACCCGCGTCGACCAGTCACTGAAAACGACGAAGTGTCACATCCACCTGGCACACACCATCGGCCGGTTTGTGGTGCTGAATCAGGATCGGTGTCTGGTAGGTGCCCTGCACGATGCGTCCACTGCCCTGCTCGCCGTCCCCATCGGAGACGAGGAGTGTGACATTTCGCTTCAGTCGCAACATCAGGGCCGCCGGCGTCGACATGACGGCAACGATGCGATCAACGACGGACCGTCCAAAGGGTAGATGTTCCATCATCTCATTGTAGAGATGGATCAGATCATACGTGGCGTAATCACGGGTCTTTTCCGGGATTGCTCCCGGATCACGCAACAGATTGCGACCCCGACGTACCATATAGCGAAGCGGATCACGGACTACCTCGGGCAGGTCGTTGCGGACCAGGAGAGTCTCGTACTCATTCACCGTCAGACCCACATCACGCTCCTCCGGTGCAAGACGGATGTCGATGCGCCCCTTGTCGATACCGAATCGATCAAGCCACTCTTCGAAGAGCGGGAAAAGGCCGTAGCGAGGATCTTTGAGATTGTGCGATTCGATGAGGTGGTCTGAAGCGACAGGGATGTTAATGCGTTCGCGGTGAACGATGTCCTGGTCATCAAATCCTAGCACCGTCGTGCGGCGCTGGCGATGCACGTCGTTGAAGACACCATCCAATTCAACGAAGTAAACGGGTTCATCCGGTCGATTCAGATAGGTGACGCAGTTCTTCAGACCTGCACCCATGAAGGTCAGATGAGAATCGGCGTTAACTGGCTCACAAGCCTTCTGCTGGTCGGTGAGTTCGTCTCGCAGTTGCATCTGGTCATGGTGATAGCCCGCATCGTGCGGAAACAACTGCTGAAAGAATTTGAAGAAGGGGTCTAATTCTTGATCGGTCCGGCCCAATCGCGAAGTGACGCCCTGCTCGAGATACCCCGCCGTCGTGTGATGAGAGCAGTAGAGGACCTTGCGATACCCTTCAAGACGGTCACCGACCTGCTCGCGCACCCGCGGTGCCACGTCGATGAGTTCGTACCGTGACGTGGGCACGATGTCGACAGTTATTTCTAGGGGTTCAGACACAAGTACTCATAGGCGGGAGGATGGCTCAGGTCCATAATCTGAGTTGACAAGCGCGTTCTGTCTAGAAGATAGATGCACGTAAATTAGCAGGCAACCAAAGGAGAACAGATCCCGTGAAGAGTTTGCTCGTCATGCGCCACGCGAAATCAGCCGGTGCGATGGCCGGACAGGATGACTTTGACCGCGAATTGGACAGTCGAGGTCGTGCGGATCTTCCGCGGATGGGACATGCCATCGCTGCCGCCGATTCCCCACAATTGGTCCTTTCCTCCTCCGCCCGTCGCGCCAGGCAGACGACGGAGGGTGTCGGCTCGTTCCTGCCCGACGCAATCACCCGCTATGATGACGGTCTATACCTGGCGCCACCGAGAACGCTGCACGAGACGATGGCGCGCGAGGGAGGCGACGCAGACTGCCTATTGGTCGTGGCCCACAATCCCGGGCTTGAAATGTGGATTGAGGAATTGTGCGGGGCGCAGGTTGTGTTGCCGACGGCGGGGCTGGCCTGTATCGACTTCGGCGCCGACAACTGGCAACGGATCAGCCGCGGCGGCGGTCAACTGCGGTTCTATCTGATTCCACGACTGCTGAAGACGCTCGAGGCGTGAAGGAAATCCGCTCCCGGCGCCGCACCAGTTGAAGCCAGCGAGAGCCTCGTAAATCTTCTGCGATTGCGCAGCTATCGCCCAACGGCCCGAAGGGTCGTCTTCTACTTTTGGAAGTCTTCGATAATGCGGCGCAGGGCCTCATCGAGATCGACCTTGGGGTCGTAGCCGACAAGCCCGCGAATCTTCTCCAAGTCAGGCGCACGATAGACCAAATCTTCGTAGAGACCGTTGCGACGCGTCTCGCTGAAGGGAATGAAGGCAATCTCGGAGTCGGAATTGGTCTGCGCCTTGATCTTGATGGCCAGGTCTTTGATGCTGCTCTCGAAGTTTGACCCCAAATTCAGAATTTCTCCAGCCGCATCGTCGCTCTGTGCCAAAGCAATCAGCCCATCCACGGCGTCGTCGATGTAGGTCCAACAACGCGTCTGTTCGCCATTATCATACACGGTGATGGGATCACCCAGCAGCGCCTGTCGGATAAAGCGGGGTACGACCATGCCATAGCGACCGGTCTGGCGTGGGCCGATGACATTGAAGGGCCGCACGATCGTCGTCGGCAAACGCTTCTCCCGCCAATACGCCAGTGCCAACAGCTCATCGACAGCCTTTGTCGTGGAATAACTCCAGCGCACGACTGTCGTCGGGCCAAGAATTCGATCGCTGTCTTCGCGGAATGGGACATGGCCATTTTTCTTGCCATAGATCTCTGACGTCGACAGAAGAACGACCCGCTTCTTCTGCTCATTCGCCAGTTCGAGGACGATCTCAGTCCCACGAATATTCGTCGTCAGCGTCTGCAGCGGATTCTGCAGCACATATTCGACGCCCACAGCAGCAGCCAGATGGTAGATGAGATCACAACCCGAAACCAGCTTGCGCATGACGTCGACATTGAGAATGTCGTCGATGACGCAGTTACAGTTTTCGTGGGATTCCAGGTGTTGAACATTGGTCATATCGCTGGTCGACAGATTGTCGATGATATCGACTTCATCGCCCATCGACAGGTGTCGCTCAGCCAGGTGAGACCCTATGAAACCCGCCCCGCCCGTAATCAGAACCTTCATCTTTTGTCCGTTCGTCCCCGCCTCAAAGACTCGATGATCACGAGTCTTCAGCCACTCTGCACATTCACCAGATAATCTCGACTGAGCCGCTCGATCGCGGCCCCGCCCCAGTCACTGTCGTCAAACAGTGTCTGGACCTGGCGTTCATTATAAAAGAACACGGGACAGCCCCTCAGCGTTAGACGCAACCAGCGGGTGGGCGTGCGTAAACGCCAGCGCATAGGGAAACTGAAAATGCCGCGCTCCTGTGTCATGTCTGCCATCTTCGCCAGGAACTGACGCGGATCAGCAGTGTAATCAAAGAATCCGATACCGAGGCAGATATCGAAGTGATGTGGAGCACACCACTCAAGGAAATCTACGGCCTCGAATCTACAACTGTCTGCGACGCCAGCCTCAGCCGCCGCCTTTTGTGACATCTCGACCATCGACGGCGCAAAGTCGAGACCGACGACGTCAGCACCGCGACGTGCCATCTCGACGGCGTAGCGACCAGAGCCACTACCAACATCGAGAACACGCTTTCCCTTCAGGTCCCCACACCATTGCAACGCCATGGCGTAACGCTGATGGATGACCGACCGAAAAAGCTTGTCGACAATCTTCTGGGACAGGCCTTTCTCGTCGCGGTAGATCGCATCGAATCGATCTGCCTCGCCATCAAAATGCCGGCGAACCGCTTGCTCCACAGCTACGCCCAATTACCTCACCCAATCAACCCTGGAGCCTACGAATGGCCCGGGCCATGTTGTTCAATCACTGCGGCAGCGGTGGCAAATGACATATCCGCCAACAATCGCCGCAACCGTGGCTCTGTGGCCCGCAGATTCCAATAATGGGTCGTGGCGACCCGGCGTGGTACTATCGCCCGAGGGTGCGCAGGATCAAGCTCCCAGGGGTGAATGTAGAATACCGCCGGATGCCCCGCGGTATTGGCCTGCAAGAGGCCAAAGCGGGTTAGAGTATAAGGAAAGATACGAAAGTAAGCACCCCCGGCGATGGGTATGTTTCGTCCAGCAAAGCGCCAGGTCGAAGGAGGCAATTCGACCACCCCTGAGGCGCGTTGGTGCAGCCAGCGAGGTGCCGTGGGATCACCGTAACGGTAGTTCTGCACTGGAAATACGCTCGAGTCATATGTCAGACCGCATTTCGCCAATTCCTCCAGGGCCCACTCGCAACCGGGAGTGATGGAAAAGTACGGTGCTCGGTATCCGCGTATGGGCTCGGTCACCAGACCCGAAAGGACTTCGAGGGAACGTTCCAAATCTCGCCTAAAACATTCACGTTCAAGGCGATAGACGAATTCGTGACCATAACCGTGTGTGCCGATTTCGTGCCCTTTTGAGGCGATTTCGCGCACCAGATCCGGCGCTTGCTGTGCTGCAGCGCCGAGAATGAAGAACGTTGCCTGCACGTTGGCCTCAGCCAGCAGATCCAGCAATCGAAGGGTGCCCACCGCCAGGCGGTCTTCACAGGTATCCCAAGTGGTCGGATCCAGTTCGATTCCGTGAAACCAGTCCTCAAAATCAACGGTAAAGGCGTTGATGATCTTCTCAGCCATCAGCTGCAGGTTGCCTCCAGGGCCCTGAGAGCATTCAGGAGCCGAGGTTGCTGTGAGGCGAGAGAATACTTCGATTCGACCCGCGCCCTGCCACGTTCACCCATTCTGCGCCTCAGAACGGGATCCTCGCACAGTTGGGTCAGACATTTCACCCACGTGTCCGAATCGGATGCCAGAAAGCCATTCGAGCCATCTTCGACGATCTGGGTGTTGATTCCGACCGGATGGGCAACCACCGGCAAGTGGCCAGCCATGTATTGCAGCAGCTTGTACCCGCCTTTGCCACGCGTCCAGGGATCATCCGGAACGGGCATCAAGCCGATGTGACACGTAGCCAGGTCTGTCGCTTCCTCATCAAGTGCCCATGGTTTGCACTGCACATCCACGCCCGGCAACTCATAGGTCGCTCCCACAACGAGTAGCCGCAAGCAATAGTGCTGCGCCAATTGCTGCAGAATCGGTCCGATCAATTCGAGATACGCCACAGTGGATCCGGAGCCGATCCACCCGAGCACGATAGGTGAATCGGCCGTCTCGGTGACCTCTGGTTCGACGGTGGAATCGTGCTTGGCATAGGGAGAGGTATCGATGGGGCCCGTGATCTTCAAGACATCGCAGTGGGCTTTGGCGAAATCAGCCGTGTAGTCGTTCTCGACAACCGCGAGTTGTGCCAGTGACAACATCGCCGGCAGACCACGAGCATTTCGCGCCTCTTTCAACCGCGCTAACCAGTGACCGGAGCGTATCTCGGTTGTAAAGATGGCATCGTCGAAATCGTAGACGATGGGTGCCGAGATCCAACGCAGGAGCCAACGAAGGGGCGAAGGAAGGATCACTTTTTGGATGAAGAGGATGTCGTGCCTGAAACCACCCCAGCAAACACGCAGTCCGCACGACCATGTACGCCACGCTGCCCATAGATAGTAGGAGATCTTGCGCCATGGCTGGCGTCGAACATCGATCTGCGTGCCAGCGATGGCGCGATCCGGCAGGACCGTGATAACGTGTGTGTCGAGTCCCTGCTGTTGCAGATAGGGCAGATACTGCAAAACACGGGTCCGGCTGCTGGCGGCCTTGGATCCGTATTGGGTGACGAAGAGAACCCTCACACGTGTAGGGCGCTAGCCAGCGACAGCTTGCGTGGACGAGCCCTGTGCCCCCTGGACAAAACTGCGAATGCTGGCCACAACACGTCGCTGCTCAACGTCGGTCAGCAGTGGGTGCAGTGGGACGGAGAGGATCTGTTCCCACACTTCCTCCGTCACAGGCAGGCGAGTCGTATAGGGTCGAAAAATCTTCAGCAGATGATTGGGATAGAAATGGACATTGCTGTCGATTCCATCTGCATCAAGATGAGCGTATAACTCATCGCGACCCTCGACACGGATCACCGCATTGTAGCAAGAGCTGAGAGCATAGTCCCTTGCCGCCAGGGGCTGTACCTCGGGCACGTCGGCGAAGGCTTCGCGGTATCCCGCCATGAGTTCACGACGCCGCTCATTGTTCTGCTCAAGGCGATCCATCTGCGCCAGTCCCAGTGCGGCGGCCAGATCGGTCATCTCATACTTGTAACCGACCTCCTCTACTTCATAAACCCAGGAGCGGTTGATCTGTCCTGGACGAAAGCGTTCCCACGTGGGTTTGGTGATTCCGCACCAACGCAACTTGCGCACACGCGTCGCGATCGCCTCGTCGTTCGTCACCATCATACCGCCATCGCCCGTGGTCATGTTCTTGGTCGCCTGGAAACTGAAACATCCAATGTCGCCCAGGCTACCCAAGCTCTTGCCCTTGTACAAACCACCACACGCGTGCGCCGCGTCCTCGATGACTGTCAAACCGTGGGCGCGCGCCAACTCGAGGATGGGGTCCATATCACACGCTTGTCCACCGTAGTGGGTAACCACGATCGCACGGGTTGTTGGCGTGATTTTCCGCTCCATATCCTCGACGTCGATGTTCAGCGTGTCCGCTTCCACATCGCAGAAGACCGGGCGACCACCAGCAAGAAGGATCGACTCCGTCGAGGACACCCATGTCAACGAACTGGTCAGGACCTCCTGCCCTTCTACTTCGGCACACACAAGACCAAGATGCAAGGCCGCCGTCGCGGAATTGAGGGCAACGGCGTGTTTCACCCCGACATACTCAGCAAAGCGTTCTTCGAAGGCGATGCTTTGCGGACCCCGTCCGACCCACATGCTGTCTATGGTGTCGCAAAGAGCCTTCTTCTCGGCTTCGCCGAAGGCGGGACGAAACAAGCGAATGCGTTCTTCCAAGGGGATTTCTCGTCGGTTGGAAAAGCTGGTGTCTTTAGGTGGAACGGGCCGGCGCCCAATACGTCCGGTCCGTCAGCGTGCGGTGGAAGATGGTTCGATACGCTCCCAACCGCTGTCTACCCTCGACGCGCGAAGCGGGTCGAAAGATCCACAGAATTGTCCACAAGATGCTGCGAAGAATCATTTCGATCAGAGTAAAAATACGCAGCAAATACAGGCGTGTACTACCAAAATGCTTGTCGAACAGGTAAAAGAGGCTCTGTTGAGAAACGACGAGCATCTGACCAAAACGCTGACTGATACTGCGTCCCTCCAGATGCGTGACGATACTGGCTGGTTCGTAGACGATCCGCCAACCAGACGCTTTGAGCCGCATGCACCATTCAAGGTCCTCATAACACATGAACATGGCATCATCCAAAGGCCCTGCAACGTCGATTGCAGCGCGCCGGACCATGATACAGGCGCCCGTCACCCAGCCCACATCCCGTTGCTGTCTATGGTGCCAGAAGCCAAACCTAAAGTAGGGGAACACTCTGTGCAATAAGAGCTTATGCACGATTTCGGGGAGCAATCCAGGCGCTCTGCCGCATGAATATTCCAGGTCACCGTCGGCATTCTCCAAGCGCGGCCCCACCGCCCCCGTCGCCGGTTGATCGCTCAGGGTGGCAAGCAACCTCGACAGCGCCCCCACCGGCACCCGTGTATCCGAGTTCAGTAGCAGCAGGACGGGTGCCGTTGCCGTAGAAATCGCCAGATTGTTGCCACCGGCGAAGCCGAGATTCTGTTCGCTTCGAATCAACTCCACCTGCGGAAACTGGGCAGCCACCATATGGGCGGAGTCATCCGCCGAGTCGTTGTCCACAACAATGACCTGCCAATGACGGGCTTCGGGATCGTCGTACAGCGAGTGCAGGCAATCGGCCAACAGTTGGCACGTATTCCAACTCAGAATGCAGATGGACAGTTTTGCTGTTTGTTCCTGTGCTGCGGGCGAGTTCGTCACTTGAGCCCACTCACCTGCAAGCCATTCACAACGAGCCCATGGATCGTCTCCTGCTGCCACCAGATCAGCAGATTGAGCCCTGCCCAGAGGGTGCCACCGGCAACCCATCGCAGGCGCTGGTGCGAAGACCAGATCCCGTGCAATACAGGTCCCGCGTAAAGCAGGAAGAGGGGCTCCATGGGCAATCGAAAACGCGTCGAACCATAGAGCAAGGTTGAAAACACCAGCAGGGAAACAGCGGCAAAACTCGTGATCTCTCGATAGCCCGGATGCGTGCCATAGCGAATCACCCCTGCCAGGATCAGCGGCAACCACAACACGAAACCGATGTTGTAGTCAGGCCGAAAAATATACCAGAAACGCAGGAATCGCTCTCCTACAAGGCGCAGCCAGGGAACCGGGTGTGCCACAATCCACGACCATCCCTGGGCGCGCCAGGCTCGATCCCGATCGATTTCACTGGGAGAGTCTGCAAACACCTCCGGGGAAATCTGCCACCCATCCTGTTTGCGCCATTCCGGTTCGTCTGCATTGCTGCCTGCGAGAATAAAACCCCCATGTGTTGATACAGGCACGAAGGCCCCGTGCACTGTAGCATTGCGCATCGTCCACGGAGACAGAACCAGCAGGACACCGGCCAAGATCCACACACACCGACGTATGGCAACAAGCCAGGCACGACCATCACGACTTTGCCAGGCAGACCATACAGGAAAAAGCATCAAGGCCGGCGCCAACAGCAACCCCACGGGCCGCGTCAGCATCGCCAGGCCGACGAGGGCACCCGAACCGATCCAGCCAGATCGCGCCTCGGCCCTGAGTCCCACAAGCGTCGCGGCAACCAGCAGACTGGCGAAAAGCGTCTCCGTCATGATCTCCGCTGTGCCCGCCACCAGAGGTGGATACAGTGCAGCGATCAGCCCCACAGCGAGGGCACTGGGGGGATGTAGTCGCCTGCCAAGACATAGGACACCCACTGCAGTGAGTGCTCCCAGAAAAGCCTGCAGTATCTGAATCAGAACATGGTGATAGCCGAACAGGCCATAAACGCCCGCCAGCAGCGCCGGATACAGGGGGGCCCGCCACGATCTCATTGGATAACCATACCAATTGTCGTGGGCGACAAACCCCTCACCGGCGACGAGATTCAGCGCGATTTCATCGTAATCGGGTGTGTCTTGAGCCGGTACATCGACGTCGGTTGTCAGATACAACGCCCGCACGACGAGGGCCACGAACATCACGAGAAGCAGCGTCGCGCGATGGCTCATGCCACCTCAAGGACTTCATCAAAACAGGCAGCCAGCTGACGGGTGAGTTCCCGACGATGGAAATGGCTCAGATCTGCGGCGCACGTTGGCAGCGCCCCTGTACGGAAGCGACTCCATACCTCTACCAATGCAGCGCGAATCCCATTCACGTCGCTCGGCGGCGCGCAGAAGCCGGCATCGAGATCGATGACCATTCGACGCACTTCTCCCGCACCACACAAAGCCAGAATCGGCCGTCGCGTCGACAGATATTCGAAGAATTTTCCCGGTGCATTCGACGCCGGCCACGGACGAGGATGATCAACCAGAACAAGTACATGGCTGCGTCGTTGATAGTCCAACGCCGTCGCCCGATCCACACTTCCCACCAGCTCGACCATGTTGGCATCCACCAGCGATGCCGCCGCTTCCATCTCGTCCGGTGCCAGCTCCCCGACCAGCTGCAGGCGTAGACGCTGACACCAGCGCTCGTCATCGCTGAGCATGTGCTTGAGGGCCGTGAGCAGCGGCACCGGCGACCGCAGAGGGTGACTGTAGGAGAAACTACCCGTGTGTACCAGACGCAGAGGCTCTCCCGGCCCAGGCAACTGCAGAGGTTCCGGTGGCGGCATCAGATCTGCCTCCCCCGCATCGTCATCGAAAAGCCGCCCTTCGGGCAACACGGCGGCATCGCTCGGATCGAAGCCATTGGTGATCACACGCAGACGCTGGCCGGCAGCTGGGTAACGGCGGCGCAGATCATCGGCCGCCGTATGTGTCGCGGTGATAATGAGATCGGCATCCGCCATCACCTCCGCCTCCATGCGCTCCTCGAGGGCCCGGCGAAAGGGGTGCCGCAGCAGTTCGGGGTCGAGAGGGTCAAAGGTCCAGGCATCGCGCAGGTCAGCGACCCAGGGCAATCCTGTTTGCCGCCGCAGGAATCGACCTAGAAGCAGAGAGGAAGGCGGTGGCGAGGTGGTGAAGATGAGATCGATGTCAGCCGCCTGCAGACGTCGAAGAGCCGCCACAGCAGCGCTGGGAACCCAGCTGATCTGTCCATCCGGGATCAACAACCGTTCGCGCCAGCGTCGTAGCCAGGAACCGGGTCGAGCGGTACGAACACGGGCAGCCGCTGCGGCGTCTTCTCTTGCCGCCGGATTGCGCCAGCGCCGGTAAAGGCCGACCGGTTCCCAGGTGCGCATAGCGGCCTCTCCCAATGCCCCTTGCCGGTCACTGCCAAAGGCGGAGGTCGTGAGCACTTGCGGCTCGTAGCCAAACTCCGGCAGGTATTGGCTGAATTTGGCTGCTCGCTGCGTACCCGCCGAACGCATCGGAGGATAGTGATAGGCGACAAACAGGATCCGATGGCCGGATTCGTCCCGGTTTCGGGAGGCTGTGGCAGCGTCGCTGATGGCCGTGGCGGCGCTGGTTTGGTCTGCCGTCGGCTTCGTTGTGTCCATCATAGGGATGGAAGATAGCTCTCGATGGGGATTTGGTGTATATTCGGAAAGCTTAGCCGCCAAGACCACGGGCTGAAGTTCCCAAGTGCACAAACACGACCTGCTATAGCGCCTGATTCTATGACCACCCTGCTTGATATCCTTGCCCCCTCCGCTGTGATCGTCGGCCTTGAGGGGGATACAAAAGACGCCATTATCGAAGAGCTCGTCGATCGACTCGAAGTCGGTACGGCCATCAGTGACCGAGACAAGGTGCTGCAGGCAGTACTCGAACGCGAGAAAATCATGAGCACGGGGATTGGTGACGGTATTGCGATCCCTCACGGTAAGTCTGATGCGGTCATCGAGCTCACAGCGGCTCTCGGCATTCACAAACGAGGCGTTGATTTTGAGGCCCTCGATGGTGAGCCGGCCTTCGTCTTCTTCCTCCTCGTGTCACCGGCGAACGTTTCGGGCCCGCACATCAAAGCGCTGGCCCGTATCTCGCGTATGCTGAAGAACGACGGCTTCAAGAAGAAGCTGATCGAAGCTGAGTCGTCAGCTGACATTATCAGCGCCATCGAGGAAGAAGAGAAGTCCCACTCCTCCGTCGGCTAGGCTCCACCACTCAGCTTGCAGTTTCTTAACCCCCTGGCCCTGATCGGGCTAGCGGCGGCGGCTATCCCCCTCGCCCTGCATCTTCTGCATCGTGGGCGACCTCGTGCCGTCCCTTTCAGCAACTTGCCCTTCCTTCGACAACTGCACCAGACTCGTATGCGATCTGTTCGCCTGCGCCAGTGGTGGGTGTTGCTGTTGCGAACCCTGGCGCTATTGGCTCTCGCACTAGCCTTTGCTCGCCCTGCAGTGCAGGGCGGTTCGAGCGCTTGGTTTGCTACGCCGCAACCTCGGACAGCGGTGTTGCTGCTGGATCAATCGTATAGCGTTTCGGCCCGTCTTGGTAGTGAGAGCGTGTTTGATCAACTGCGTCGTCGTGCGCGCGAAGTGACCCAGCTGTTTGATGAGGCGGATCGGCTCGTGTTGGTCGGCTTTTCTGATCGCGCCGACCTGCCGTCGAGCACATCCAAGGATCGGCTGCGGCAGCAGATCGACGCAATGACACCAGGGCAAGGGAGCACAAATCTGGCTCGCGCCCTGACCCGTGCGTATCAGTTGCTGGCGCAGAGCGACGATCGTGACCTCGAATTGTATCTGCTGACGGATATGACCCGGCCTGGCTGGCAGGCACCCGCTGTGGCACCGCCCCCCGGATTGCGAACCTTCGTGTTACCCCCGGGGCAGCGACCGGCGAGTAACGCTGCCGTGGTCGCAGTGAGTTATGAGCCTTGGCTCACCTCTCCAGGGTCTCATGTGGACCTGTCCGTGCAGGTACGATTCCATGGTCCTGTGCCCTCGGAGGCTCCCGGGATCGATCTGTATGTCGATGATGAACGCGTGCAGCGACGCTCCATCGATCTTGGAGCTCTCCGTAGCGACGGGGACTTCTCCGTCGCCGACGTGCCCTTCTCAATCGCTCCTCGACGTGGCGGTCGCCTGCGTGCCTTCGCGCAGATTGATGCAGACGCACTGACCGCTGACGATCGCTTCCACTTCATCATCGACGCGCCGGATAGCATTCGGATTCTCTTGATCGGTGAGACCGCGACATCGACCTACTATGCGCGACGAGCCCTTTCAGCGGCAACATTGGGTGACCAGTCGCTGCAAGTGCAGACCTTGCGCTTCGCCCAGGCAACGGATGAAGATTGGTCCAACGCCCACGTCGTCATCCTGTGCAATGTTGAACATCTCCAGGAAACAGATCTGCGTCGTCTGCGTCTGCGTATAGACAATGGCGGTGGGGTGATGGTCTTTCCAGGCCCTGATGCACAGCTCCAGCATCTGAATCGGGATGTCTTGCCAGCACTGTTACCGGTATCACTGGGGACGGTTCGAGGGCAGCAAGGGCAGCGGCCCACCCTTCTCGATACGCTTCGACTGCATCATTCTCTGTTTGCTGGTCTCGACTTTGGTCAAGCGCCCACGACGACGACGTCCTTCGACCTCGTCGCTGATCCCACAGTGCAGGTGCTGGCAAGCTTCGCCGACGAACGTCCTGCCCTCGTCGAAGGTCGGTTCGCGGGTGGGCGCGTGATCCTGTGGTCGGTCCCTCTCGATCTGGCATGGAGCCAGTGGCCTGAATCCGGTTGGTTCCTACCCGTGCTGCAGCGACTCTCCAGACACCTGGCGATCAACAGCGCTGCCGATCGCGCATATCATGTCTCAGACCATGCCTGGCGACGCCTGGCAGGTGTCGATACGGAGACGCAGGTACAAGCATATGCCCCCTCTGGACAGCGAAGGTTCGTCGAGACGGAACGCGTGTTCGGTGAGTTGCGATGGAAAGTTCCGCATCTGTCCGAAGCGGGATTCTGGTCATTGCGGCCTGAAGATCAGCCACGGTCGGATCAGTCTATCTTTGCCGTGAATGTCGATCCGTCGGAGGCGGATCTACGATCGCTACACGAGGACGACGTGAGCCGGACACTGGGAGAGTCCGCAGTTGTGATTGATGCACAGATGCCACTGGCCGCAGCGGTGACGGATCTGCGGGTCGGCCGCGAAATGTGGCGCGAACTGCTGGCTTTGGCGGGTCTGTTATTGATGGTTGAGCTGTGGGTGAGTCGATCACCGTCGATGAAAGACCCAGCGACAGCTTAGACAACTGGCTTAGTCGTCTGCTTCTGCACTCAGCTTGCGCAGAAATTCGAAGGTGTAGATCCCGGTGTCATGGCCATCTGCCCAGGTCAGACGAATTCCATAACGCCCCACCGGGTCAAAACCTCGTGCTTCAGACGTTGCGGCGGCAGCTTCGGATGTGAGCATCGGCAATGAATTACCAGCTACCAGTTCAGGCCCGTGCGGCTCACCACGAAGTTCACCACATCCGGCACAAGGGCAGCGACGGCGCAGGGTTTCCAGGTCGTAGTCGTTGCGCCCACCGTCCCCCCACACAACAGTAAGAGCCGTATCGCTCAGTTCGATATTCTGTGGTCGGCGTCGCCGCCGTTCTTCGCGACTCAACATGACTACCAGATCTTTCCTACGACACGAGCTGTCAGTTCGAATGGGTAGGCGTTGGTAATCTCAACTTCGGCAAATTTGCCAACAATCGAGCTGGGTGCCTCAGCGGCGGATCCCTCAATGGCAACGAGAGTCGTGTCCTGGGCGGCGGCGCCATCGGCCGTCTCAAGCACGACGTGACAGTCGATTTCGGGTGCATCGCGCTGAAGCCGCGCGGTGAGATGCCCCCCCACGTCGGCTCCATCGACAAGAACCGTTTGTCGACTACCAACAAATTCTGAGTTGATCTCACCCGAGATGCGCTCCTGCAACTGGGTGAGTCTGCGGTAGCGATCTTGTATCTGATCGGTATCGACCTTGTTGTCCAGGTCGAAAGCGGCCGTGCCCTCTTCATCTGAGTAGAGGAAACAGGTGGCATTGTCGAAGCGTGTGTCTTCGATGAATTGCAACAGTTCATCAAACTCGGCATCCGTCTCGCCGGGGAAGCCGACGATAAAAGAGGAGCGCAGACCGATGCCCGGCATCCGACGACGAAATTCCTCGAGCAGGTCGATTGTCTTCTTTCTTGTTGTGGCACGCTTCATCCGAATCAGCACAGGATCTGCGATATGCTGCAAAGGCATGTCGACATAACGACACATCTTTGGCTCTTCGGCGTAGAAGTCAAGCATCTGCGGCGTCCAGAACGCCGGATATGTATACATGAGTCGGATCCACTCGATCCCCTTTACTGCAGCCAATTCCTGCAGTAATTGCACCAATCGCGGTTGGCCATACAGGTCG
>Ga0233428_1000449_pt1 | contig 57735 bp, 58 predicted proteins | sample SI_118_April2016_4_FD_179890 | JGI IMG/M metagenome (GOLD analysis project Ga0233428, IMG submission 179890) | Seawater microbial communities from Saanich Inlet, British Columbia, Canada - SI_118_April2016_120_MG | ecosystem: Environmental > Aquatic > Marine > Inlet | place: Canada: British... | reverse complement strand
TACGCATCGTCGCACTGGTGCCTTTGACCACAAATACGATATTGCCGTTTGCTCGTTTAAGCACGGCATCCTTATGGACGGTTAAAATTCTGTTACCACTGGTCAAGGGCAGTTCGACCGTCACACTTTGATTGGCCGCCATTTTCACGGCATCACCTTCGAATTCGGCAATCAACCGGACCGGACGAGTCCGAGTTCGAATATTCTCGTTCGGAATAATTGAGCGCACGAGCGCGCGATAAGACTTTCCGTTTTCCACCGTTACTTTTCCAACGGTACCAAGTTTCAGACCAGCAATACGAAAGCTTGGCACGTCAACTTCTACCTCGACGTTTTTGTCATTTAACAGCGTCACCACGCGGGCGCCAACATTGACATAGCCACCAACTTCAACATGTTTTTCGATAACCATCGCATCATAAGGTGCTTTGATCGACGCATTGGCGATATCAACATCGAGCTTACGAAGCGCCGCGCTAAATTCGGCCAACTGCGCCCGTCGCTCAACGACTTGTCCTTCCTGATCTTCAAAGCGGGCGCGTGAGAAAGCCGCTGATTTAGAGAGTTTGCCCATCCGCTTCATTTCGCGCTCGGCATTTTTGACACTGGCCCGATAGCGCACAACCTGCGCCGCAATGCGCTGCCGTTCAGCCTGCAATCTCTGCTTGGCTAAGATGGCGACAACATCTCCTTTGGCAACGCGATCACCAACATTCACCGGAATGGATTCAATTGCGCCATTCACCCGAGCCGCCAGAGGACCGCTTTGTAACGCTGCAATACGGCCAATGACGGAATATGTTTCAGTCGTTGTCTCAAGGCGCACCTCATCCAATTTGACATTCTGAGGCGGCCGGCCACCAGCGGGGCGCTTGGACTTGCCGGCTTTCTTTTGCGGCTCTTTCTTAGCTGAATTCGTCGTTGCTTTTTTAGGACAACCGGTACCTTGGAAAAAAGCGGGAATTTCAGCACCGTCTAGCCCACCGTTTTTATCGCAATCCATATCGTCAAAATTCGCTTCCAGCGGACCGCGTGCTTCATCGCGATCAACCAGACCATTTTTATTGGCATCCAGGCCTTTGGCGCGATCATTGAGCGGGGGAAATTTGGATTTCGCCGCTGCCGCATTAGGGGCTGGCTTTGGGCAGCCGGTGCCTTGGAAAAAGGCAGGGATTTCAGCGCCGTCGAGGCCGCCGTTTTTATCGCAATCCATATCGTCAAAGTTGGCAGCGAGTGGTCCCTGGGCCTCATCGCGATCAACCAGACCATTTTTATTAGCATCCATACCTTTGGCCCGATCATTGAGCGGTACTGTTTGTGCCTGGGTGGTCGATGCCGCAATCAGTGAGAAGCCAACCAATAGAACGAGCGCTGCAGATCGGCGCAATAAAAACTTTAATTTCATAACAAACCCTATTTTTGTCACGCCCCGAAACGGCGCTTTATAAATATCATCCGAAATAATGCATTCTAATACGTCACAAATAATGAAAAGAAAATCATATTCGGCACAACTTGAGCCATTCTAAAGGGCGGTAGATTTCCCTCGACGGCCCGGTAATCAGGCTGTTAGGCTGACACCAGAAAAAAAACATGGAGGATTATAATGAAACTACGTCTATCAGCGGCGCTCATCGTTGGCGCATCACTTATTGCGGCGCAAGCCAGCTCAGTTCAGGCCGAAGCTATAAAAATTGGCATTATGAATTTTGGCCCACATCCGGTTTTAGATGCCGTGGTTAATGGCTTTAAGGACGGCATGGCCAAACGCGGTTATGTCGAGGGTAAAAACGTCGTCTATAATTATACCCATGCTAGCTTTAAGCCGAACCTATTGCAGCAAGGTCTGGCTAAAATTAAGGCCGGCAACCCAAATTTAGTTGTCACTGTGACGACGCCGGTAAGTCAGGCTGCTAAAAAAATGTTTGCCGATAAAGGCGTCCCCCAAGTGTTCACTGCAGTCACCGATCCGATCGCCGCCGGCCTCACACCATCTTGGAGCAAAGGCGGCAACAACATCACGGGTGCTTCTGATCAGCAGGATATGGATGGCGTCTTTGCTTTCATGCGTAAGCTTCTGCCAAATGCAAAGAAAATCGGCGTGCCCTTTAATCCAGGTGAGGCCAATGATGCCTCTTTGGTTAAAACCATGGAAGCAATGGCCCCCAAGCATGGCTTCTCAATCTTGAAAGTCGGTGTTGATAAAACCTCAGACATCCCGGTTCGGACGCAATCCTTAATGGGTAAAGTCGATACCGTGTTTATCCTGCCATCGAATTTGATCTCGCCAGCGACCCCTGCGCTGGTCTCGGTGACGCGTCGCCACAAAATACCCGTGATTGACTACTCTCCATCCTCGACCAAGAAGCATCAGACATTGGCGTCTTATACCGTCGATTGGTCCGGCATTGGCGGCATCACGGCGGGGCTCGCGGTCGCTATTCTCCAAGGAAAAAGCGCGGCTTCTTTAGCACCCGTCAAACCAAAAGCTGAAGCCCATCAAGCTTACATCAGTGGTAAACGCCTTAAAGCTCTTGGCATAAAACTACCGGGCTCGCTTGCTAACTGCGACTGTGTATTGAAGTAACTTAGCGATGAGGAGGTCGTAACCCATATAGTTACGGCCTCCCCTTCCGAGAGAAATTAGTGTTAGAAGTTAAAGACGCCGTTAAAATTTTCCATCGGGGCACGGTGAACGAACGCCCCGCCCTTAACGGCCTTTCCCTCAAACTTGAAACCGGTGATTTTTCAGCTGTCATCGGCAGTAATGGTGCCGGTAAAAGCACCCTGCTGAATGCCATCGCGGGAGGCATCAGTATTGATTCCGGCACAGTCAGTGTCGATGGCCATGATCTCACCTCATCACCAACTCACAAGCGGGCCAAATGGGTTGCCCGGGTTTTCCAAGATCCACTCGGCGGCACGGCCGGACCCATGACCATCGAGGAAAATCTGGCTTTGGCAGCTTTACGTGGACAACGCCACAGCCTACGCCTGGGACTGAACAGCCAACGCCGGGACTATTATCGCGACCTACTTAAGACCCTGGGCCTCGGTTTGGAAGATCGGCTGACCGCTAAAGTGGAGTTGCTATCAGGTGGTCAGCGTCAATCCCTGGCGCTCATCATGGCAATCATAACCGAGCCGGCTGTCCTTTTATTGGATGAGCATTGCGCGGCGCTGGATCCCAAAACCGCCGGTATCGTTATGGATTCAACCGTCAAAGCCATCGAAGCAGCCGGGCTGACAACACTCATGGTCACCCACAACATGCAGCACGCCATTGAATATGGAAACCGGCTGATCATGCTCGAAGCTGGGCAGTTGCGCCTTGAAATGTCGGGCGCGGAAAAAACCTCGCTGGATGTCGAGTCCCTAGTCGAGCGTTTTCACATCACCGACGACAAGATTTTGTTGAGTTAGGCGCAGCGCATAATGATGGAAATTTTCAACAATTTTTACAACCTGGTGCCGGTGACTTTCGCCCAAAGCCTGATCTATGCCCTGGTTGCGGCGGGTATTATGATCCCCTTTCGCATACTCAATTTTCCGGATCTTACCAGCGAGGGCAGCTTTCCCTTTGGCGGCGCGATCTGTGCCGCTCTTCTGGTTGCGGGCTACCATCCTATCGCGGCAACCCTAATCGCTGTTGCCGGTGCCTTTGCCGCGGGCTGCTGCACGGCCTTCATCCATTTAAAACTGAAGATCAATACGCTGCTCGCCGGCATTCTTATGATGACCATGCTGTTCAGCATCAATCTGCGCGTCATGGGTAAATCGAATGTTGCGCTGTTTGATACACAAAACCTGCTTGAGGTGGTGTGGAAAAATACCGGGACCGAGCTTGATCAGCAGATCGCAGTATTTGTGATCCTGGTAATTGTGATTTGTCTCGTTTTGCTGTGGTTTTTCAAAACAGAGATTGGCATGGCGATGCGGGCGGTCGGCGCTAATCTCAATATGGCATCGGCGCAAGGCATCAGCACCTGGGCTTATACTATTGTCGGGCTTGGCATCGCTAATGGCCTCAATGGCCTTGCCGGTGCAATCTTGGTCCAGCAACAGGGTTATTCAGACGTCAATATGGGACTTGGTATTTTGATTGATGGTCTGGCGGCGGTCATAATCGGTGAAACCCTGCTCGGTCGCCAGGCCGTCTGGCGCCAAATCGCCGCCCCCTTCTTAGGATCTGTCGTCTATTACCAATTGATCTCTCTCGGTCTTGCCGCCGGATTGCAGCCATCTGACATCAAACTCGCCACAGGTATCTTCGTCCTCATCACCCTCGGCTTGCCGGTCTTAAGAGGCGGCTCGGCGGAGACGATGAAATTGCGGGAGTAATTGAGTCCAGCCTATAATTATTTGTTCATCCCCTTCACATGAGGCATTTCCATGATCACAGCTATTGTTCAATTTAAAGTTTCCTCCGATACGACCAAGGAACAGGTCATGCAAAACATGACAAATGTCGCACCGAAGTTTGAAAACATGCCGGGCCTGATCCGCAAAAACTTTTTGTTCGATGGTGATAGAGGTGTCGGCGGTGGCGTTTATACGTGGGAGACCCGCGAACAAGCAGAAGCGATCTATGCCGAAGGTCGCCCCTGGCGCGACGCTATCCGCACCCTCTACGGCGTTGAGCCCGAGATCACCTGGTTTGAAACGCCGATCATTGTTGATAACGCGATGGGTGAAATCAAAAGGACCTAGCCGTTTCCAGATATTTTCGACTGACAAATTGAAGCATGCTATCTGGATTTTGGATCAAGTCCAGAATGACAGGGAGGATGGAAATGAAGGAGAAAAATGGGGCGAACGAGGGGACTTGAACCCCCAACCCCCGGCACCACAAGCCGGTGCTCTAACCAGTTGAGCTACATTCGCCACATGCGCGATTGTGTAGCCTTATGACTGCCGAGCGTCAAGCATCAGTCGCAGAAAATTTGGACTTTTCTGGCGTTTTAATACCAATAGTCTTTAATCCACGGGGCCGGAAAGTCATCGGGGTTGGGCAAGCCGCCGAAGCTTACGACTTTAGCGCCTTTCGGCACACCATGAACAGCGTGTAATCGATAGATCGTGCACCAAGGCTCTGGGAACAAATCCGCGTCCGGGACCTTGCTGGCAATCCAATCTTCATCGCCCGGCAATCGATCCACATCCTCATCTGAAAAATCTGTCCAGATATCCGGTCTTGAGCCGGTCTTGAACCGCATGATGGATGAGCTAAAACTCGGCGCATAGGAATTGACCGCGATGGCAAAATCACTGTCATAAAAAAGTAGATCATCAATTGAGCCGGTCAGCACCACATCGACATCCATATACAACATGTGTGAGCCAACGCCCGCAATGTCTTCTCTAAACAACGACAACTTGTTCCACCAGCCCTCCAAAGCCTCACCTTTCGAATTGAGCTCAGGCAGCGGGATTGTGCGCACGCCCTCTTCTATGCCGGTGGGATCCTCAGTGAAGCAGACGATATCAACCTCAACCGAGCTCAAACGCTGGACCATCGAGGCCAGACGATTAACATAGTCGGGTCCGTATTTTGTGCCGTATTTAACGCAGACCACTGTCGCCGGCTCGGCTGATCTGGTCTGAATATTCGTCTCGACCGAGCCTGCCACAAACGCCGCGGCGCGCCTCAGGCCACAATCGACCATGAAGTCATCGGGGTAAAAAAACTGCAAAATCTTGAAGCACTCCAAGGCTTCGTCATATTTACCATTGAGCATCAGCACGCGACCGAGATGAAGCTGCGGCTCGAGGTCGCTGGGCTCCAAAGCAACCGCTTGGCGGAGAATTTTCTCGGCCTCTGCCTTGTTGCCATTGTGATCATGGGCACGGCCCAAGAAACACAGGATGCGCGAGGTGGCGGGTTCCACTTCCAGATAGCGGCTAAAATAATCAGCCGCCTCGCCCGGCGCGCCATTGTCGAGATGATGATAGCCGAGGCTTAACAGCAAAGATGTGTCATCCGGCAAAAGCTCTTGCGCGCGGGTAAGATAGGTTAAGCTTCTGGCATCCTCGCCAAGTCGTTGATAAAGCTGGCCGGCGATCTTTTGCATCGGCCCAGTATCTGGAATTTCCGCCTCGACGCGATCAAGGCAGACAAGTGCCTCTGCAAGGTTGTGAACTTCCAGCAGTGCTGTCACTTCTGAGAATGTTTCGATTAAATCCATACCAAACTATAAAAGCAGCGTGGGGGCTAAGCAACATTGGCTAAGTTTTGGAAGTTCAGATATGCTGCTGCCCAAGCCTTTACCCAGGCCTTTTGAATTAAGTTAAGGAGACCGCGTGACCGATACTGATCTTACTCTCGCCGAATATGAGCGCATGATCCCGACCTGCCAAATAGAGCATAACGGCCACACGCTAAAATTTTATACGCCGAGCGAACATGTCAAAGCGCTGGTCGAAACCATGTTCGTACAAGAGCCGGAAACCATTGAGTGGATTGCTGAATTCGACGCCGGTGATGTCTTCGTCGATATTGGCGCGAACATTGGGCTCTACGCTCTCTGGGCAACCATCAGCCAGGACGTCCAGAGCTTTGCTTTTGAGCCAGAAGCCCTCAATTACAGCATCCTCATCCGCAATATTCTCAATAACAATCTCGGTGACCGACTTGTTGCTTACCCCGTGGCGATCAGCGACCAACCGGGCTTTGATAAATTTCACCTCACCGTTTTTGAGCACGGCGAATCGTGTCACGTCTTTGGCGAAAAAATCGACTACAACAAACAACCAATCGACCCGGTGATCTCACAAGGCTGCTACGCCACGACAATAGATGAACTCGTCGCCTCCGGCACCATCCCGCTGCCCAACCACCTCAAAATCGACGTCGACGGCATCGAGCCCAAAGTCATCGCCGGTGCTAAGCAAACCCTACAATCCCCCGACTGCCGCTCTTTGCTGATAGAGATCAACGACACGGTGATGGAGGATCTGGAGATGATCTACTACCTGCAAAGTCTAGGCTTTAAAGCCACCTCCGCCCCGCCATCGGTTCTAGCCCCGATCCCGAGTGTGCATAACGTGGTACTCAGGCGGGAGGATTGATGGGGCGGGTGACTTTCTAAATCCCGCCGAAGTGCTCGCCCAAACGATCTAGCGCGGCGTCTAAGAGGCTGTCTTGTTTGCAATAGCAGAACCGGGCGAAGTGGTTGACGCCGCTATCGATGCCACCTTGGTAGAAGGCGCTGAACGGTACGGCCGCAACGCCGGCGTCGACGGTGAGGTGGCGGCAGAATTCTTCGTCAGTGCCGTTGAAGCCGAGGGGCCGGAAATCCACAGTCAGGAAATAGGTGCCTTGGCTGTCCATGACATCAAAGCCTATTTTGCTGAGCCCTTGGGCCAGACGGTCGCGCTTAGCCTGCATGTCGGTGCCGAGACTCTTAAAGTAAGCGACGTCTTTGCTAAGGCCATAAGCAACGGCTTTTTGCAGATTGGGCGGCGTTGTGAAAGTGAGGAACTGATGCGCTTTGGCGGCCGCCTCGATCAGTTTTGGCGCGCCGACCGAATAACCAACCTTCCAGCCGGTCATCGAGAACGTCTTGCCGGCTGAGCCAATACGGATGCAACGCTCGGCCATGCCGGGCAAAGTCATCAAGGGGATATGCGGGCGACCGTCATAGGTCATGTGCTCGTAAACCTCATCACAGACCGCGTAAGCGTCGTGCATTTCCATCAAGCCTGCAATGAACTCAAGTTCTTCGCGGGTATAGACTTTGGCCGCTGGATTGGTCGGCGTGTTGAGCATAATCAGTTTGGTCTTATCCGAAAACGCTGCTTCAAGCGCCTCATAGGGCAGTTCCCAATGAGGCGGCTCAATGCGAACAAGTTTTGGCACACCACCGGCGCGGCGCAGAATCGGCAAATAGCTATCATAAAGCGGCTCGATCATGACGACTTCATCGCCGGGCTCGACCAGACCGAACAGACAAGCGGCAATCGCTTCGGTCGCCCCCGACGTCACCATGGCTTGCGTCTGCCAATCAATATCGAGATCATAGAAGGTCTTGTTGTGAGCAGCGGTTGCTTGGCGAAGCTCAGGGATACCCATCATCGGCGGGTATTGATTAGGCCCCTCCTCTGTCGCCCGTTCAGCTTCAGCCAAAATATCAGCCGGGCCATCCGTATCTGGAAAACCCTGGCCGAGATTGATCGCCTTGTGCTCGACCGCCAGCGCTGACATCACGGTAAAGATCGTCGTGCCGTATTCGCCTAAAATAGTGTTCGTTGGTTTCAAAAGGCTATTTCCATTCCTAATTTCTACCTTTGAAAGCTTCCACCAATTTGTCCACTCCGTCAAACGTCGACGGAATTTGCACACCATCCATAACAATATTTGAGAAAATTAATTCTTCGAACTTTTCTAACGACACGCCTTCAGGTAATGAACTTAGACGTTCAGAGTAGCTTTCAATAAACATGCAAATTGATTTTCTAAGATCTAATTGCAACAGTTGAGCGGATATAGACTGTAGGTTCTTTAGTAGAATTCTAAAGTAGTAAATTAGTAATATTTCGATCGGGAGCATCAATGGCGAAATTTTAAGTAAGTTATCATAGTCAATCTTCCACTGTAGTAGTTTTGGATCAAAATCAAGATGATACGAAAGCGCGGCCATTGGGAAACCAATCGCCATAAGTCCAAGCAAAACAACACCGATAAAAACCCATATTCGATTACGACGTTTAGTGGTTTCCATTTGTTGAAAACCAAATATTAAACCCATAAAATTAAATTTAGACTTGAGATTATTAACGACATCTTCTTTTGCATCCAAATATTGCTCCCACCCGCTGATTTTTTCGCTTAGCTGTGACGTAAGGTCATTAGCTTTTTTCAACTCGTCATTCACCCATTCCAATACTGTTTCTTTAGCGGACTCTTCAGTTTTTGATGCCCGTTTATCCTTAATTGCCGCAGCTTCATAAACTTCCCTAGCCAAATCTAGTTGAAGACTACTTAATGACATAGACAATCTAAATCTCTCATCTTCTGATACCCTGTTATGTAGGTAAAATCGAACAACCACGCTTGCATTTAGGGCTGGGATGTAATCAAACAGCGTCCAGTTGCCCCAATACGGATACCTTTTTTTATGATTATGCGTTCTGTTATGGCCGTGAAGCTGCACGGTATTTGCGTCACCCAATGCGAACTTCATTATTCTGGATCCATCACCCTACCGCCCCGCATATTGGCTCGCTCAGGCCTCACAGCCGGCGACGTCGTCTCGATTTACAACTTTAACAATGGCGCGCGCTACGACACCTATGTAATCGAAGGCGAGGATGATCATACCATCGGCATCAACGGCCCAAGCGCCCGGCTCTGCTACAAAGGCGACCGCATCGTTGTCGTCCAATACGTCATGACCGACGAGCAAATCGAGTCCCAAGTCCTGTTCTTCAACGAAGACAATCAGGAAGTCGAGCAAGAAGCGGTGTTTTAACAACTCTTGTCATTCTGGCGAAGGCCAGAATCCAGTAACGCTACAATCCGCTGTTTCGCAAGAAAAGCTGGATCCTGGATCAAGTCCGGGATGACGGCTAAATTTGAAACTACTGCTGCGCCAAATACCAATCCAAGATTTCAGCGCCGGTCATGAAGACGACGCCGGGTTTCTCAGATAGTTCTTTAAAGATTTTGCGGAAATACTTGATCCGGTGCGGCACGCCGTGGATGTAGGGATGCACGGCGATGGTCATAATGCGGACATTCTCGGCGCCTTCTTCATAAAGCGTGTCGAAATAGTCCATCGTCCGGTCATAGAGAATGCTTGAGACATGATGTTGGGACAGCATGATCGGGATATCGTTAAGCTCGGTCGTGTAGGGGATCGAATAAAGCTGGCCGTCACCCTTGGTGTTAATCGGGCAAGGTTGATCATCTAAGATCCAATCGGCGGTGTATTCAAAGCCGGCCTCAACCAGCAATTCTGGGGTATTCTCAGTCTGGGTCAGACCGGGGCCCATCCAGCCACGGGGTTTGTAGCCGCAATATTTCTGCATGACGTCCATGGTTTTAAAAATCGCTTCACGTTCATCATCGACGTCATACATCGGCTTTTGGATATAGCTGTGACCCATGAATTCCCAACCGGCCTCAAGCGCTGCCTCAGCGACGCGGGGGTAAGCTTCGGGGACAGTGCCGTTCATTGAGACGGTCGGCGTGATACCAAACTCTTCTAAAACTTTCATCAGCCGCCACACACCGATCCGCATACCGTATTCAGACCAACACCAGTTCGGGATGTCCGGCACATGCCCGCCCTCACCTGGCGGGGTTAAAATACGCCGCGGTAGGGGCAGTTCCGGTGGCCATTCTTCGAGGTTTACCACCGGCCAGACAATGACACGGCCGCCATCCGGCAAACTCAAAGGTTTGCGGTCTACAATGGCGCTATAATCGATCCGCTCTTTAATTTTCATGACGTATTTCCCTCAATTCAAAATAAAAATATGAAAAAAGATTAGAGGGCTAAATTCGGATTGGCAATAAAGGAACACCCTAATCAGATTGTTAAATAAGCAAATGCCTATATTTTGGGCAGCACCGTTTAAAATTCCGTCTAAATATTACCGTTAAAAATAGGCTAACTTATTGGATTCTCTACGATTTTGGAGATCTGCAAAAACTGGCATGACTCCTGCGTTAGAGAATGCTAAGTCGTCCTATCCGGGTGGCGATGATGCGTGGTGATATTCCGCTAAACGCATTGAGTAGTACAAGATATATAAGGCTAAAAATAATGAAAAAAGTCGAAGCAATTATAAAACCGTTCAAGCTTGATGAGATCAAAGAAGCGCTTCAGGATGTCGGACTACAAGGCATAACAGTCGTTGAAGCAAAAGGCTTTGGTCGTCAAAAAGGTCATACCGAGCTTTACCGCGGCGCTGAATATGTCGTCGACTTTTTGCCCAAAGTAAAAATCGAACTCGTTATCGAGGACCAGCAGTTAGACGCTGCCGTCGAAGCCATTCAAAAGGCCGCTCACACCGGGCGTATCGGCGATGGCAAAATCTTTATCAGCACGATCGAAGATGCGATCCGCATTCGCACAGGCGAGCGCGGCGCAGAGGCGATCTGATCTAAACAGAATAATTCACACACTTATTAATGAACTTAAGAAAGGAAGAACACTATGTCGTTTGATTGTAAAACTCCAGAAGACGTCGCCAGAGTCGTCAAGGAGAACGACGTTCGCCACATCGATCTACGTTTCACAGATCCACGGGGTAAATGGCAGCACTTAACCCAACTCCCTGAGACCATTGACGAAGATGCCTATAATGACGGTATTTTCTTTGACGGCTCATCCATCGCCGGTTGGAAAGCAATTAACGAATCTGATATGGCGCTGATCCCGGATCCGACCACGTGTGTTATGGACCCCTTCTCGGCTCAACCCACCATGATCATGATCTGCGACATTCGCGATCCGATCACGGGTGAGAACTATTCCCGCGATCCCCGCTCAACAGCGAAGCGCGCTGAAGCCCATCTGCAAAGCACCGGCATTGGTGATACATCTTATTTTGGTCCAGAGCCCGAATTCTTCGTTTTTGATGATGTACGTTCAGAAGTTTCGATGAACCACACCTTCTACAAAATCGACCATGAAGAAGGTCCTTACAATTCTGGAGAAGCTTTTGCTGAAGGCAACATCGGTCACCGTCCGGGCGTCAAAGGAGGCTACTTCCCCGTACCGCCAGTCGATTCAGCTCATGACCTACGTTCTGAAATGGTGACAACCTTGCAAGACATGGGCGTGACGATGGAAAAGCATCACCACGAAGTGGCGCCATCTCAACACGAGCTTGGCATTAAATTTGATACCCTGGTTCAAAGTGCAGATAACGTGCAGGCTTATAAATATGTCGTTCACATGGTCTCGCACATTTATGGCAAGACCGCGACCTTCATGCCAAAGCCCGTCATCAATGACAACGGTACCGGCATGCATGTTCACCAATCTATCTGGAAAGACGGCAAACCTGCATTTGCTGGCTCCGGTTATGCAGATCTTTCTGAAACCGCACTCAACTATATTGGCGGCATCATTAAGCACGCAAAAACCATCAACGCTTTCTCCAATCCATCTACCAACAGCTATAAGCGTTTGATCCCTGGTTTCGAAGCGCCTGTTTTGCTCGCTTATTCAGCGCGCAACCGTTCTGCTTCTTGCCGAATTCCGTATTCTGCAAACCCAGCCGGCAAGCGTGTTGAAATTCGCTTCCCAGATGCGACAGCGAATGCTTACCTCGCTTTCTCAGCGATGTTGATGGCCGGCCTTGATGGCATTGCTAACAAAATCGATCCAGGCGATGCGATGGATAAAGATCTCTATGATCTGCCACCAGAAGAACTCGCTGACGTGCCAACGGTTTGTGGTTCACTCCGCGAAGCACTGACTTCTTTGGATGAAGACCGTGACTTCCTGAAATCTGGTGGCGTCTTCACCGATGACCAGATTGACGGCTACATCGCCCTTAAAATGGAAGAAGTACTCGCTCTGGAACACACGACCCACCCGGTCGAATTCCAAATGTACTATTCTTCTTAAAACAAAAAACAATCAGTCTCAGAAAGAAGGCCGTCTCGACAGAGGCGGCCTTTTTTTGTCAGCAGATAAGATGACGATGGGTGAGTTCTAACGCTGCCACTTCTTTCATAAAGTCGCGTTCCTGTTCGGTGAGACTGTCATCGTTGATGAGATCGAAGGCCAAGCGTTCCGGGTCAAGCGTCGCCAATTTGCTCTCCGGCAAATTATCCCATTTCACATAGATACCGAGCAGCAGTGAAAAAACGCCGACGGCTCCCAACAGAACCCAATAAATACTGATATCGAAAGACATCGACTAACTATAGGTCATCAACTTTCCAAGCAGCGTCAATTGTCTGTGAGCGCGGTGTCACCCCCACCCTACCCTCCCCCCACAAGGGGGAGGGGAATTAGTATTGCAGGCGTCTCAGTATACTTCCTCCCCCTTGAGGGGGGAGGATTGAGGTGGGGGTGCTTATAGGTGAAACCTGAAACTAGTTAGGTGTCGGTGCGCTATTTATCCCGCTCATCCCGAATGCGTTTGGCTTTGAACTCGGTCTTGGGCAGGGTGCCGGGGGCCAGCATTTCGACGCCAACGGTGACTTCGCAGCGGGTTTTGATCTCGTTGATGACTTGGGCCGAGATATCATCTGCATGCTCAACCCGGGCTGTCATCATATCGACACCGGCTTCATCGGTCTCGATCAGAATTTCATATTCATCACCAATACCCGGAACGGCACGGACAGCTTGTTCCAACTGCACGGGATACATTTTTACACCACGGAGATTAATCAGATCGTCTGACCGCCCAGCGAACGAGCCCATAGCCCGCACATGCGTGCGGCCGCAACCGCATTGCTCTGTCGAATAGACAGTGTAGTCGCCGACATTAAAGCGCAGCTGCGGCGAACTTTCAGAGAGCAGACTGGTGGCAACCGTGATCCCCCGCTCGCCCTCAGCGACTGGCTCCATCGTATCAGGATCAACGAGTTCCCAAATTTGGTGATCTTCCATTAAATGGGTTGCGACCACATCACCAGAGATCTCGGCATGGGAACAGGAGTAGCCACCACTATGCGGTGACACTTCGGTGCAGCCGTAAAACTCTCGCATCTCTGCGCCCCAAAGTTCTTTCAGACGATTGCGGGTATTCATGATGCCTGTGCCGGGCTCGCCGCCGACAAACAACATGCGGATGGAACTTGCGGCCGGGTCCAGGCCTTTCTCCTCCATCACGCGGCCAAGATGAAGCGCATAGGAAGTCGTGCAACACAGCACGGTCGGCTTAAAGCGATCAACAATGTTTGCCCGCATATCCGTCGTCATGCCACCGCCTGGGATGGAAGCAACGTTCATGCGCTGCAAGGCATATTGTACGCCCCAGGCGAAAACATGGGGACCATAGCCCGACGCCAGAAACACCGTATCATCAGGCCGGACACCAAAAGAGTAGATCGCTCTCGCATTCGCCCATTCCCAAAGATCACGATCAACATGAGAATAGCGAAACACCCGAGGCACGCCGCTGGAGCCGGAAGACGAAAACATCATCCAGCCCCGCGTATCCCAAAGCTCCTGATCCATTGTTGAATAGGTGCCGTAGGGTGGATGGGCCAGGGCGTCTTCCATCATCTCGGTTTTATCAACGACCGGCCATTTTGTCAGATCATCAACGGTCTGAATGTCAGTTGGGGCGAGATCAAGTTTATCGAACCGACGGCGATAGAAATCGCTGTTCTCATAGAGAAAGGGGGTCACGACTTTAAGTTTGTCATTTTGGATTGAGATCAATTCATCCCGGCTGGCACATTCGAGCTTCTCTGACCAGATTTGGTCGGTTGCCGGCGCATCCGAATCGAACTTGTATTTCTCAAGCATATCAAGCCACTGATTACGTGTTTGCTCTTTGCGATTATCGGCCATAGCGACCTTCCCTCCCGATTTGTTTTTTTCGATTGATCTATCTAAATTTAAATATACTTTCACCGTAAATAATAACCAGACCTAATGCATATTGATAAGGAATTATTCGATGACCTCGAGAACCAAGCCTCCGTTCCGCGCTGATCATGTCGGCAGCCTGTTGCGCCCAAAGACGATTACGGACGCTTTTAAAAAATTCAATTCAGGCGAAGTGACGGCTAAGGAAGTTACGGCAATCCAGGACCAGGCGATCAAGGGTGTCATCGCCTTGCAGGAAAGCGTTGGTTTGCAATCGATCACTGATGGTGAGTTCCGCCGCGCCTCCTACTGGTCGACATTTGTTGAGCGTGTTAATGGCCTGGATGTTACCGAGGCGCGCTTTACCTTTCACGACGATCATGGCCAGGAACAAAAATTCACCGCCCCGATTGTTAAAAGCAAAGTTTCCCGCACGACACCGATTGCCGGCGATGAGTTTGAATTCTTGAAAGCGAATACCAGCAACACTCCGAAGACGACGATCGTCTCCCCGCCGACCATGCATATGTTCCGCCTCGACCAGACGATCGAGCCCGGTGTCTATGACAGCACGCAGGACTACTTTGCTGATCTGGCGCAAGTTTATCGCGAGGAAATCAAAGCCTTGGCCGATGCCGGTTCCACTTATATCCAGTTGGACGACGTACCGATCCCGATGTTGAGCGACCCGAATGTCCAGGCGCGGGTTAAAGAAGACGGCCTCGACCCGGTCCAATTGATGAATGACTATGTTGATCTGTTTAATGACTGCCTGCGTGATCGCCCCGATGGTGTCACGATTGCCGTCCATATGTGCCGCGGCAATTACAAAGGTAAGTTCCTCTCCGAAGGCGGTTACGAAACTTTTGCGGACAAATTCTTTAACGACCTCAATGTCGACGCCTTCTTCTTAGAATATGATAGCCCCCGCGCTGGTGATTTTGAGCCGCTGAAATATGTGCCGAAGGATAAAATGGTCGTGCTCGGCCTAGTCTCCAGCAAAACGCCCCAAATGGAAAGCCAAGATGACCTCCGCGCCCGCATTGATGAGGCGGCAAAATTCATCGACCTCGATCAACTCGGCCTCAGCCCACAATGTGGTTTCGCCAGCACCGTCGCCGGCAATCCGGTTACCGAAGACGACGAAAAAGCCAAACTCGCCATGATCGTCGAGGTAGCTGATAAGGTGTGGGGATAACCCATGCTCTATTTTGCCTATGGCTCAAACATGGATCCTAGGCAAATGCGCAAACGCTGTCCTTCTTACCGCTTTGTCAGCATCGCAAAACTTGCTGACCACAAGCTGGCTTTTACCCGGCGCTCACCCAGGCGGCGGTGCGGCGTTGCGGATGTTACCCCCTCTCCAGGAAACGAGGTCTGGGGCGTGCTGTATCATATAAAGACCAAGCGCGATGTGGCGGTGTTGGATAAGGCTGAAGGCTTTAAAGTCGGCCGTAAGCGCATTAACGGCTATGACCGGCGCGAGTGCGAGGTATGGAATCCGCTGTCTTCTCATAAACCAACAAAGGCAAATATTTATATTGCCCGGCCCCATGCCAATCCGCCACTACCAAGTGCGCACTATATTAGTTTGATGTTGCACGGCGCCGAGCACTGGAATTTGCCGCCCTACTACCAGAAATTTCTTTTAAAATTACCGGCTTAGGACCACCTTTGTCCAACAATTGAACTTTCAAAACAGTTTGTTTGCGCCCGCTCCACATACCAGTTAAATCACTATAATAATGACAACTTCCCCCTCGTACAGTCGCACCTTTTTTACACTAAGTGGCTTGGCCGTCCTAAGCCCGTTATCGATGGACGGCTTTCTGCCCGCCGTGGATAGTGCCGCCAAAGGCCTCAATACCGATGTTGGACAGATTATGGTGGCGTTTGGCATGCTAACGATCGGCAACGGCATTGGGCAAATCATCTATGGCCCGCTATCCGATCGTTTCGGTCGGCGGCCGATAATTATTGCTGGGCTGCTAATCTACATTCTCTCTTCCGGGCTGTCGGCACTGGCAAATGACGTCGAGATGTTGTTTCTATTTCGCTTTATTCAGGGCCTGGCTGTCGCTTCGACAATGATTATTCTGAGGGCGGTCGTCCGTGATCTTTTTGGGGTCACTGAAGGCGCGAAACTCTTTGCCAATTTATTTATGGTCCTGGCATTGATACCGCTCATTGCACCGATCTTGGCAGGCCATCTTACGGTCTGGTTCGGCTGGCGCGCTGTCTTTGTAATGATGGCCGTGGTTTCGCTGATTGTGTTAGCCATCATATTGTACTTTCTGGAGGAAAGTCTGCAGGAAAAAGATGTCCGCGCGATGACACCGAAAGTTCTGGCCGTCAGTTTTGCCGAGATAATAACGGATCGGTGTTTCGTGACATTTCTGTTGATCGGCACCGGCGCTTATGCGGGATTGTTTGCCGTGCTGGGCGGTATCGCACCGGTCATGACAGGGACTTTGGGCCAAACCTCAGATGTTTTTGGCTATCAGTTTTCCGCCGTAATGATCGGCCATTTTGTCGCTGCCGCCCTGGCCGGGAAACTCGTCGGTATGCTTGGCATTAAGAAGATTCTCTTTATCGCCACCAGCATTAGTTTGACCGGCGGTCTGTTGATTTATTTTCTGGCCTGGGCCGGCATTACGACGATCTACGCCATATTGATTCCCGTGGCGTTGCATTTAGTCGGTTTCGCTATGACCATTCCGGCAATGACGGCCGGCGCGTTATCTAATTTCCATCACATGGCAGGACGCGCATCGTCATTGCTCGGATTTCTACAGCAAAGTGCAGGGGCAGCCGTTGCGATCACGCTGGGGCTTACGGCAGACGGTACGCAATTCCCAATGGTGACCGCCCTCGCCGCGTCAAGTTTATTCGCCTTTTTAGCCTTTGCCTTTATGATACCCCGCGTAACTTTGAAAGCGCATTGAAGGTCATGTCTGAAAAACGAAGTATAATTTTCTATGCTCTACTGCTTGGGTTTCTGACCATGGTCGGCCCGATCGCAATTGATTCGTTTTTACCGATGGTCCCCGCCATCGCAAAAGGGCTCGGTGTCGGCATTGGCTCTATTGAATTTTCTCTCACCGCGATTTTTGCCGGCAATGCACTTGGCCAGATCATCTACGGACCTTTGGCGGATCGCTATGGTCGCAAGCCGATCATTTTACTGGCGCTGTTTATATACTTCGCAGCGACAATTGGCGCCGGGCTGGCAAGTGATGTCGGATCGCTAGTATTTTGGCGATTTGTCCAAGGTTTGGTTACGGCCTCCGGTCGTATTTTAGCAAATTCAGTGGCGCGCGACCTGTTCGAAAGAGAGAAACTCGCCAAACTGATTACCGCCTTTATGCTGATCGGCGCGCTCTCGACGCTCGGCTCAGCGCCACTTGGCGGGTATTTGTCAGAACATTTTCCGTGGCAGACTATTTTTTGGTTTATGGCGCTCTATTCCGGCGCGGCTTTTCTTGTTTTTTTGGTGTTTTTCAAAGAGACTATCCAAGAAAAAGATCTCCGAGCCTTGCGGCCGACCATTCTGATCGCCAATTTCATTGAGATTTTCACCAACCGCGTTTTCATTTTAAATGTCATATGTGGTGGCTTTGTCTTAAGCGGCTTGGTCGCGTATCTTAATTCTTCTTCCGGCGTGCTTATTGGCACGTTTGGTATCAAGCCTGCGATCTACGGTTTTCTATTTTCATCTGTGATGATCGGCTACATGGTGGCAACCGCAATTGGCGGGAAACTGATCGACCATCTTGGCATGAAAGCACTCATTCATATTGGCTCATTTACGATAGCCGTTGCCGGCCTTCTTATGCTTGGCCTGGCTTTGGCTGAAATCAATCACGCGACGGCGATTATTGGGCCGATGGTTATGTTCATGGTTGGCTTCGCTTTTCTGTTGCCGCAGACGACAGCGGCTTCACTCATGCCCTTCCCAAGGATCGCCGGTGCCGCCTCTTCGCTCCAAGGTTTTATACAAAACTCAATGGCAGCAATTGTCTCGGCTTTGCTGGCGATATTCTCGGATGGCACAGCTGTGCCAATGAGCGCCGCCATCGCGACTTGCGGCCTGTTAGCCGCCGCAACATATATGCTGTTTATTCGCAAGCTTGCGGGTTAGTCTCCCGGCCGTGACACGCATTCAAAATTTCCTGTTTATTGTGCTGATTGCTGGCATCTCTTCGCTCAATCCCGTAGCGATCGATGCCTTTCTCCCCGCCATGCCGGCAATTGCGCATTCCATGGCCATCGATCCAGGTGCACTTGGTGTTACGCTTGGTATTTTCACCTTCGGGACAGCCATCGGCCAAATAATATTTGGACCAGTATCAGATCGATTTGGACGTAAGCCTGTCATTGTCTTTGGACTTAGCCTGTACATCGTGACGGCACTGCTCGCCGCCTATGCGACCAATATTGAAACGCTGTCGATCATAAGATTTGTTCAAGGCATTGCGGCCGCGTCGGGCAGAATCCTGGGCGTTGCCATCGCGCGCGACCTTTATGAGCGAGAAAAAGCAGCCAAATTTTTGTCTAACATCTGGACAATCTCTACCGCAATGCCGATCGTAAATCCGTTCATCGGTAGCGCGCTCATCAGCTATTTTCATTGGAGTTCTATTTTTATCTACATGGCTGTCTTTGCCGGATTGATGATAGTTTTAATGGTGTTCTTTTTTAAAGAGACTTTGGTAGAGAAAAATCCAAATGCGCTAGACGCCTCACATATTCTGACCAATTTTGGACAAATTGCTAGCAATCGCACATTCATGGTCTACGCGCTCTGTGCCGCGGCGTCTTCCAGCGCTTTGTACGCATTTCTGTCTGCGGCTTCTGATATACTCATCACTCAACTCAAACAAGATCCCGCAACATTCGCCTGGGAATTTTCTGTCGTTATGCTCGGCAGCATGACGGGGTCGTTTATCAGCGGACGGCTTTCATCCAGACTTAAGATCAACCAAGTAATCTCGATCGGCGTGACCATCACGGCGATTTTCGGCACGACATTATTGCTGTTGTCATTGAACGGCGTGTTTACCGTCGCCGCGATTGTCATACCCTTTGCGCTTCATCGCATCGGCGAGTCCATCATATTGGCCCAATCCATGGCCGGCGCAATTACGCCCTTTCCGGACCGCGCCGGGGCGGCTTCCTCACTATTGGGATTTATCCGCCAAGCCGAGTGAACTGGGTGCGCGTATTTATGAGAAAGAAAATGCAGAAGGCTGGGATTTCATCCGAAAGTCCAGTAAGCATGAGTTTGTAGAAATGAACAAAGCTGATCTCCAGAAATCGCTTAATATCTGGAAGACTACTTCCAAGGAAATGATTGCTGAAACGACTGCGCGGGGTGTTCCGGCGCAGAAAATCGTCGATAGGATGCTCGCAGCAAACTAAATCCTTTTAGATAAATTATGAAAACTTGAAAGAGGGCGGCTGTATTTTAGCCGTCCTTTTTTAATGGAATAAATTAAGGATTTTCCCTCAATCCGCTTTGAATCAAAAAGGAGACTCTTTACAGAATTTCGTAAAGAGTCTCTTTTCAGGTGTATCGCCGCCACTCAAGGGCAAGCCCCAAAACGGGCATTGCCCCTTTTAATCCGGATTGGGCTCCGGGAACTTCGCCGGCCAATTATCGACCGTCGTGGAGAGGTAGCTTTTTACTTTTTCCGGGTCGAGCCTAACTGAGCTTTTGATTTTGTCGACTTCGCCTTGGATTTCGACCGGAACGTCGAGCGAGTCCATGACGCGGTTAAAGAAATTAAAAAAGCTGCAGATCAATGTGAGATCGACCATTTCCTGCTCGTCGAATTGCTCGCGCACTTTATCATAGACACCGTTGTCTTCTTTGGCGGTGTTTCTGGTTACGTGATCGGCCCAAAGAATGGCGGCCTTTTCACGATCATTAAAAAGATCGGACTCCATATACTCATCGGTGCCAATCTCAATCGTTTGTTCTTCTGTAATGCCAGCCGCTTGACCAAGCGACGTGTTATGCGCAAATCAATAAGAGCACGCGTTGACATGACTGGTTTTGATCACGACCATTTCTTTAATCTTGGTCGATAGCACCGAGCCCGCCCCTTCGCGCTGCACCACAGCGTTAAACGGCACCAGCATTTTAGCAACCAGCGGTGAGCGTGCCAACGTCCGGTAAGAATTGGGCACCCGTCCCAGCATGGCTGTTACGGCGGCGAACATATTTTGGATCTCTTTATCGTCAATATCGAGATCCACCATTTCAATGCGCGACATATATTTCTCCTTAAAAATCGCTTTAATAAATTAGAATTTACCTTCTTGCGCGTCGTAAGTCTCGATCGCGCCTTCAACTTGATCAATGTTTTCAATCGCCCAATCAGCCAGAATGTTGATCGGCCCGACCAAAGTCCACCCAAGCTCGGTTAGCGAATATTCTACTTTCGGCGGCACAACGGGATAGACCGTGCGCTCTACCAGGCCAACGCGCTCTAGGTGACGTAAGGTTTGGGTCAGCATCTTTTGCGAGATATCGCCAATATCACGCCTAAGCTCTGAATAGCGCATGGTCTTGCGCGATAGGCGGCGAATAATCAGCACGTTCCATTTGTTTGAAAGATAGCCGATCACCTTCTGCGCCGGTCGGGTGGTCAGTATATCGACCGGATTCTCACCCGAAGATGACGCGTCGGTCACAGATATATCCAAATTATTACCCATTTGACTCGTATCAGACATAGTAAAACTCCTTGTTTTCCACTATACTCTCCATTTGGTATGTACCATACATTAGAGATAGTACATTGTCAAAAGGCATGTGTTGGATTATACATAGTAAAATTCGTTTGGAAATAGCTTTCCGAAATTAATATCAATAAAACTTAGGAGTTATCATTTCATGTCACTAATACCAATTCCAACAGACGAAGAGGCAAATCCGCTTCAAAAGATATTGTTCGATCATTCGAAAGTTTTGTTTGGTCGCGTAGCAAACGCGGTTCGCGTTGGCTCACACGCGCCGAAGCTAATGCATAGCTTGTTTGGCTTTATTGTTTCAAGTTTGCGGGAAGAGATCACCGAAAACTTGCCGGTTCGCACAAAGTGTCTGGTTATCTTGAAGACCTCGACCCTTAACGGGTGTGCCTATTGAACAGGCCACAATGAGACGCTCGGTCGAGCGTTGAATATGAACGAAGAAGAAATTGCCGCCGTCACTGGTGATTATATGAACTCGGATTTTTTCACTGCAGAAGAAAAAGCCGCCATGCGTTGGGCAGAAGTGATGACCGACAAGCTCTATCAAGGCGCGCCCGGCAAACCGCCACAACATCATGCCGCGCTCGAAGAGCTCAAGAAATATTACAATGACAGTCAGGTTGTTGAACTCTCCTTTGTCTCCGGCTTTTTCAATTTCTGGAACCGCTTCACCGATATCTTGGAAGTCGATATCGAACAGGGCGCTCTGATGACATCTTTCTCAAAATCCACTGAGATTGATCCAGCTGCCTTTACCGCCTATATGCGAGATTGCTGGTGGAATGAAGGAAAAGAAGCAAAATAAGGGGGAATAAACATGGTCAAAATTGATGAGTTTCCGGACGATGCCCGGACCGAATATCTCAATCGCGAAATGCCAAAGTTTGAAGACACGCCACTGCTTCCAAGCCCGCCTTTGAGGGAACAGCGCATCGCGCTCATTTCGACGGCCGGGCTTCATCGCCGCGGTGATCGTCAATTTACCGAGCAAAGTGGTGACTTCCGTGTGATCCCCCGTGATCTACCGGATGAAGACATCGTCATGAGCCATATCTCAACCAATTTTGACCGGCTTGGTTTTATGCAGGATGTCGATGTTGCCTTTCCAATCAACCGTCTGAAAGAGCTGGCTGAAGAAGGCGTAATCGGCTCAGTCTCTGAGTTTCATTTCTCTTTCATGGGTGCGACCCCGCCCGAGCAAATGGAGCCGAGCATCCGGGAGATGGTGCAGACCATGAAAGCAGATAATGTGTCTGCGGTGGTGCTGTGCCCCGTCTGACCTTCCTGCACGCGTGCCGTTGGCGCGCTCTCCCATTATATCGAACGAGCAGGCATTCCAACGACCCAGGTAAGCTTGGTTCGCCAGCATTCTGAAAAAATCCGGCCACCGCGCGCCCTAGTTTGCCCCTTCGAGCTTGGTCGCCCTTTCGGCAGCCCCAATGAGCCGGAATTTCAAAAACGTGTTCTGGTCGAGGTGTTGAAACTTTTAGAGCGCACAGATGGGCCTATACTGGATGAATTCCCGGATGGTCCGCCCGGCCCAGCGACAAATGACGATGGTGATATCGAAGGCTGGAGCTGTCCGGTGAATTTCGGCGATGGTAAAAAAGATATCAACGTCGACGACGACCCGCTAGGTGCCTTAAATCAAGAGATCGATCTGATGCAATCCTGGTATGACTTGTTTGTCGAAAAGAACGGCAAGACAACGTTGGGCATTTCGGAAGTCGAGTTCGATGTCTGCGTTACCTATCTGGCGAATTTCATCAGTGATACTGACACGCCGCCGCCCCGGACTGATATCCCGCGCCATCAGATGGTCAAACTTGCAACCGATGACCTCAAGGCCTTTTATTTTGAGGCCGGTCTCGCGCGCCCGGGCAATGCCACGGATAAGGAATTAGCGGATTGGTATTACGGCGACACGATTGCCGGCCGTGTTCTCTTAAAAGTGAACGAAGCTTGCGCCAATTCCGGTGATAAGGTCTTGATCGGCATGTCTGATCGCAGGATTATTCCGATCCATCAACAACATCTCAAACAACAATCTCAATCAGCATAAAGAAAGAAAAAAATGGCACATTTATCTGATATGCCGGAAAAGCAGCGGAATATGATCGTCAATCAGGATCTACCTGATTATGAAGATACCCCCTGCGTTACCGGCCCCGCTCTGTCTGAGCGAAAAATCGCGATTATTACCACAGCGGGTTTACACCGCCGGGAAGACACCGTCTTTACCCCTGGCGTTGGTGAATATCGCATCATCCCCAATGATACCGATATGAACGATCTCATCATGAGCCATGTCTCGACCAATTTTGACCGCACCGGATTTCAGCAGGATCTCAATTTGGTTTTTCCAATCGAGCGTTTACGTGAACTCCACGCAACCGGCGAAGTTGGTGAAGTGGCGAGCTATCACTACGCTTTCATGGGCGCGACCCCTCCGACAGCTCAAGAAGCCGTCGCTAAGGACCTGGCGGAACTGCTCAAAGGTGACAATGTTACCGGCGTCTTGCTCGCCGGTGTCTGACCACAATGCACGCGCGCCGTTGGCGGGCTGGCACATTACCTCGAACGTGAAGGTCTGCCGACAACGCAGATCAGCTTGATCCGGAAACATACGGAAGGCTTACGCCCTCCCCGCGCGCTTTGCGTTCCGTTCGAGCTCGGCCGCCCCTTTGGCAGCCCTAACGAGCCCGACTTCCAGCGCCGTGTTTTATTAGCTGTGCTTAAATTGCTGGAGCGCAATGACGGGCCGTTTATCGAAGACTTCCCTGACACGCCGCCCGGCCCACCCGCTGATATGGAAGGCTGGACTTGCCCCGTTAATCTGGCCCGGCCCGCGACAGACCTTAGTGATGCGGAGAAGCTTGCGCTTGATCTCAAACAAGAGGTTGCCCTCCTGCGTCCGTGGTACGAGGAATCAGTTAAAAACTTTAACGGTCGCAGGCTCGATGGGTTAACCGATTACTCGCCGGAAGAAATTATCGATTCTTTGGTGAGCTTTGTCGACGACCCAAGCATTGCAAGCTTTATGGCCGAGCAACCGCTCGGTCGTGCGCTGAAATTGACAGCCGATGATCTAAAGCATTTCTACGTGCAGGCCGCGATGGCGAAACCTGGCAACATCTCTGACATTCAAATGGGCGATTGGTTTTACGGCGAAACTTTGGCCGGCCAGCTGTTCATCAAAATGCGGGAGATTTGCCTCGGTCATGAAGTTGAGGCTTTGCAGAATATCGGCCGCACCAACTTCGTGCCGAATGCGATGCTCAAACACGTTTAAGTGAATTTCTAACTTGTACCCGGAGTCTATGCAGAAAATAGATTTCCGGGTACAGTTTTCCCCAATAATTATAAATCGATAAAACGGGGAGAACACATCAATGAAAAAATTAGCATTTCTAGTTGCGTCCGGGTTAATGGCATCAGCCGCTTATCCGGCATTCGCGGAAACGACACTTACCGTCAACGTTTCAGCACCGAAACCATCCACTATGTATAAGGCGATGTTCAAGCCGTGGATGGCCGAAGTTGAGAAGGCAACTCAAGGGCGGGTCAAAATATTCGCACCGGCCGCCAGTCTAGCGCCCTCGCCCCGCCAATGGGACATTACAGCAAAAGGCGTCGCCGATGTTGCGATGACAGCCAATACCTGGCAGCGCAAACGCCTGTAATTGCCCTTAATCGCTGAGACGCCCTTCAACGTGCCTTCGGCCATCGGCGGCTCTGTCGCGCTGTGGCGGACGCAGAATAAATTCTTTAACAAAGCGAACGAATATAAAGGCATGAAGCTGCTCGCCCAGTGGGTTAATGCGGGCTATCACATTCAAAGCCGGAAAAAGCCAATTACATCTGTTGGCGATCTCGCCGGCTTTAAAATCAGATCCGCCTCGGGTCCGTTGCGTCACGCCTTGAGTAACCTCGGTGCCGTCGCGGTCACCATACCCGTACCAAAATCTTTTGAGCTCATTTCGCAGGGCACGGTTGATGGCATGCTCAATAGCGGTTCCATCGTCGCGGCCTTTAAATATGCCCGCTACATCAAGCACGTTACAGAATTCCCAGGTAAGCTCGGTGCGAACTCGTTCTCTTATATTATGAACAAGAAAACCTGGGACGGACTGCCTGCCGAAGATAAAAAGGCCATCGAGAGTGTCTCCGGTGAGCATATGATCCGGCGCCTCGGTGCGGCCTATGATCGCTCGGAGCGATACGGCGGCATCTTGATCAAGAAAGCCAAAGGCAAAATTCAACGCGCCGATGCAGCTTTCGTCAAAGCCGTGCGCGCAAAGACCCGTTTCATCGAAGACGATTGGGTTAAAAAAGCATCCGCCCGGGGTATCGCTGCCCAGGCGGCGCTTGATTACTTCCGCAAAACCGGCAAAGAAGTGACAGCCAAAGCTAGGGCAAATGCTAAGAAAAATAAGGGGAAAAAATGGAAAAAATAGCCTTTAGGGTCACCCTTAAATAGTTATAGAAAGCCCGCCTCTTCGGATGCGGGCTTTTTTATTGCCCCAATAATTACCACTTATAACTTATAGAAACTCCGCCGAAAATTAGTGTATAATATGGGCGGGGCAATTCTCCAGGAGTTAATTTGTGAAGGCGCATAGCAAAAATATTTTGATAGCCGTCATGCTGGGACTTGCTGTGTTTTTGGCAAGCTCGGAACCCAAGGCACAACAAACCAGTATTTCGATCCAAGTGAACGCCTCTCAGATGGATCCCCTCATGATCGATTCTGAAACCCGCCCGGGCGTCTTTATTGAGATCGCGCAAGCCGCGGCTGCAATTGCTAGAATTAAGTTTGCTCCCAAATTCTACCCCTGGCTTCGCGCGATGAAAAATATGGAACGGGACAGCACGCAGGTGATTGTCGGCATTTCCAGGACACCGCCCCGGGAAAAAAAGTATATATGGATTATGCATTTGATCGACATGGATGTCGGTTTTATTTCCCTCAGCCGCAAGATCAACAGCTATAAAGAAGGCAAGGGTGTTAATTCAATCGGCTTTTGGCGCGGCACCAATTACCACAATGAGGTAAAACGCAATGGCATGACCAACATCAGGCCTTTTAAAACAAATGCCGAGGCGGGCCGCGACCGCTCCATCGAACTTCTTGAGTTGGGCAGATTAAGTTCCTGGTATGGCGATATCAACGAATTCAGATATCGCTGGCAACAACATGCGAAAAATAAATCCCAACACCTCTATGTTGGAAAGCCGATTTATTCTGATTCGATCTGGCTGGCTGCTAATTTGCAGTTTTCGAAGGAAATTGCGCACCGCTTAAAAAGCGCGATGGCGAAATTAAAAAAGTCAGAGAAGTACGAAAAAATTATCACTAAATATTTTGGGGCAAAATGAATGAGTGATCAAAAAAGTCTATCTGACATTCGTATCCTCGTTGTCGATGATGAGCCGTTTATCCGCGAAGTGCTGGTGCGTATCCTTAAACAAATCGGCATACAGCATATTGTTGAAGCCGAAGATGGCTCAGATGCACTGACCAAATTATCCTCTGCCAAGCCGGATCTGATCATTCTAGATATTATGATGGAGCCGATGAACGGGCTGAAGTTTTTAAAGACGCTGCGGATCGGCCTTTGCGATGCGCCCTTTGATATGCGCGTGATGGTCCTGACTGGCGCCGATGATGAAGCCATTTTAGGCGCGGCCATGGCCTTGGATTGCGATGCTTTTGTCAAAAAAAACATCGGTCCGGAAGCCATTCAAACGCGCATTGAACAGGTCTTAAATGAAACCGCGGCTCAAAAAGAGGTGAGTTCCTATCACGCCGTCACCATCCCCGAAGTTATTCTTGATATGCCGGCGCCTGAGAAAATTGAGGTTGAAGCCCCCTCTCCCATAGCGCGTGAGATTACCGTCTTAGATGCCGATATTGGCTTGGTGGTTGACCGGGATTTACTTTCAGATATCGGCTGTGTGTTACTTTCGGAAAACACCGTGTTAACCAAGTCACACATCGATCGGCTCTATGACCTCTCAGAAATTTTAAAGCTTCACACCATGTGGGTACGAGACGCTTAGAGCCCTATTCCTCGATCAAACGCTCAATCAAGCGCTCGACCGGGCGGTTGTCAAAGCCGCCGAATTCCTGAAAGCGGATGATGCCTTTTTTATCTATAATGGCAATTTCGGGCGTGCCGCTGGTGCGGTAAATCCGCATGGTCTGCGGGATCCGGTCACCGGGGATTGCACGGTCGACACCCACAGCATGGTGAATTTTCTTGCGGCGCAGAAAGCGTTTGAGCTTGGCCGGCGTCTGATAGTCAAAGCCTTCAAACACCGTATGGATGCTGATGAATTTAATCAGCCCACTTTTAACTTCTGACGAATAATTTTTTTCCCACTTATCCACGAGCGGAATCGAAAATGAATTGCAGCCTGGTCACCAGAGTTGGAAGAAGTCTACGACCACAACCTTCCCCTTAAGACTGGCTACCGACAATGCCTCACTGTTGATCCACTCCGAAACCTTCCACTCCGGCGCCACTCGCGGCACTGGCAATTGCGACGGCCGGGCAATGGCGGCTGACGAAATGACAAAGGCAAAAAGAGACAAAATAACGATAAGGCGCGGCATGAGATTCCCTTGATGAGTTGGTGAGGGGAAGATAACTGATCTCGCCCACCCTAGGGGGTCACAAATGTTCACAAGCGCGTGCGTGAAGTAAGATGGAGAATTACGTAAACTGTCACCAAAACGCCTCCCAACTAAATCACTGACCATCTTGTTCCTGTTTGCCTCACGGCATTGATCCTATAATATGACGGCAGGTGTCATTCAAATACAGGAGCCAAGCAAATGGCAGATCCCGTCGTCGTCGAAATATTCTCAGACTATGTCTGACCGTGGTGTTATCTCAGTACCGGGCGTATTGAAAAACTCAAAGAAAACTACAACATCGATATAAAATTGATCCATTTTCCACTGCATCCCGAGACGCCTCTAGAAGGCCGGACGCTGGCTGAGATGTTTGGGCCCGGCAAAGACATTGATGCGATGAACGCAAACATGGCTGGACTGATGGAACAAGAAGGCCTGCCTTACGGTGCCCGCTCCAACACCTACAATTCCCGCCTTGCCCAAGAGCTTGGCAGCTGGGCCGACAGCCAGGAAGGCGGCGAAGACCTTCATATGAAAATCTATCAGGCCTATTTCGTCGATGATAAAAATGTCGGCGATGTCGATGTGCTGGTCGAACTTGCAGAGGCAGCCGGACTAGATGGCACCGAAGCTCGCAAAGTCCTCGAAGACCGCAGCTTCGAAGCAGCCGTCGACGAAGACTGGTCCAAAGCCCGCCAAATGGGCGTCACCGGCGTGCCAACCTTTGCCGCCGGCGGTGCCGGTGTCTTCGGCGCCCAACCCTACGAAGCGCTCGAGCAACTCGTAGAACACGCCGGAGCGGAGAAGAAGTAGGCCAGTAAGTTTCTTTGTAAATTTCTTTGTAAAACCTATTTCAAGCTTGATCGATAAAAGGCCAAGGCCGCTTTACCGTCCACCCCTTTGGCGGCCGCTTTTTTCAGCCATCTATTCATCATCGGGCTCACACCTTTGCGCAATTCAGCCATAAATGCCGGACTGGCAGTTTGAACCTGAATCCCCTTCTTTTTGGCGACCGCTATCGCGCCTGCACTTCGTCGATCTGAAGCGCGAGCGCCCATCGCAATTTTAGCTCCCGAGGCACGTGCCACAGCCTTTTTATCGGCGCTCGACAATCCGCCCCAGACTTTCTCGTTCATAATCATCGAGAAAGTAACCGCATGAACGCCGCCCGGCACTAGGGTGAGATGTTTAATATAGGGTAGGAGTTTAAAACCCAGCAAAGCTTCATTCGCAATGACCAGACCGTTGACAATTTTCTTGGAGACGACGTTAAAAGTTTTTACCGCCGGAACAACTACCGGGACCGCACCGAATTTCTTGAGAATTCCCGAACCCAGTCCAGGGAACCCCCACATTTTTTGATTTTTAAAATCTGCTACGGCAGAAATCGATTTATTGCCATGCATAATACTCATTGGTCCGGTTGTCCAAAGACCAAGAAGTTTTACGCCTTTGAACTCATTAACCGATTTAAATTTCGCATTATAAGTTCGCCATAAGGCCAGTGAAGATTTTACCGCATTTGGCGTTGTGAAAGGCAGCTCGGCCACTTGCGGGAGGTGAATGCGATTTCGCTCAAAGGCGATCGCCAGTAAGCTGACGTCAGCTATGCCTTTAGAAACCACATTCCACTGTTTTGGCGGCGGACCCAAGCTCGTTTCGGAAAATTTTACGACCACGCGGCCTTTAGACTCTTTCGCCACCGCCTTTGCCCAAGGTTTAAAAATGCCAACCACGAATGAATGTTTTGCCGGCAAAAACTGATTGAACAATAATTTGGTTTCCGCCTTAGACGGTGACGCAATCGTCATCCCAAAGCTCGCGCAGATAGCCACCAGTGCAACGTAATATGATTTTGATTTAATTATATTAGACATAACCTCTCCCTCGCGATCAGTAGCTCAGCGCAAAAAAGAGAATGAGGCGCAGGCCTAGTCGCTTTTAATTTCAGAAACTTTAGCTTTATTTATTTGCTTAGTCAAATAAATATCATATACTTGGTAATTCGTCTTTTGTATGGGGGAAATGATGTCGAAAAATATCGACTTGAATAAGTTTGTCGGATTCAAAATTCATCAACTGTCATTAAGAATTGCCAACACCATGGCGCGCTCTTATTCGCGTCCATTGGGCATCGGCATTCCTGCTTTTCGTATTATTTTGCGCCTTGGGCACCTCGGCTCAACTTCCTTGGTTGAACTTGCCGACGCCTCTGGGATGGATCCCGCGGTCGTTAGTCGTACGGTGGAGAAACTAGAGGCGCAGGGTTACCTGATTCGCGCTTGGCATCCGGATGACAAGCGGCGGCGCGTGCTTTCGCTCTCAGAAGAAGGCAAAGACCTTCACGCGAAACTCCTCCCCTTCGCTGTTGAATTACAAGAGGAACTCGTGGAGGGTCTTAGCGAATCTGAATTGAACGAGTTTAATCGCATTTTGGATTGGATGCAGAGCCGGATAGATAAAATAACAGCTCGCCGAAATGAACTGGAAAAAGATATCGCCTAAAAACCAGGAGCCTAACGCATGTCGAAACAACCGAATTTTTTATTCATCATAACAGATCAACATAAATTTGATCATTTGGGATGTTATGGAAACGCGATTGTAAAGACGCCCAACATCGACAGCTTGTCAGATCAGGGGCTGACTTATGACAAGTTTTATGCGGCGAGCCCGATTTGCATGCCCAATCGAGCCACGCTCATGACCGGTCGGATGCCGGCACAACATCGGGTTTGGCTAAATGGACTACCGCTCGCAAAACAGAATGTGACTTTCGTCGAATTGCTTCGCCTGGCCGGTTATAAAACGGGCTTGGTTGGCAAATGTCATCTCCAGCCCATGATGGATATTGAGCTACCGGAATCTCGATTTTGGCCAACCGAGGGTAATGCAGAAAGTGCCACAAAAACTGCCGTCACGGATGATTTAGACTCTCCCGAATACGACCAGGAACGCGCCGGTGTCTGGCGAGACAATCCTACTCATGAGGCGACAACCCCTTATTATGGGTTCGAGCATTTACGTTTTGCCAATTTTCATGCCGACATGGTGCATGGTCACTACCGCCGCTGGCTGGCCGAGCGCCATCCCAATGCGGAAGACTTGCAAGGCCCACAAAACGCCCTCAAAAATCATTCCTACTCGGTGAAAAAAGGCTGGCGAACACAAATGCCAGAAGAGCTATATCCAACGACTTACATTACAGAAGAGACAATCTCGTTTCTTAAAAACCACGCCGGCGAAGAGAATGACGAACCGTTTTTCTTAGAATGCTCCTTTCCTGATCCGCATGCCCCGCTCACACCGCCCGGACGATATTGGGACTTATATGATCCTACTGAAGTTGAGTTGCCAAACTCATTTGAACATGTTGACCCAGTTGAACCAGCCTTCGTTCAAAAACTACGCGAGAGTCATGGCACGCCTAAGAAAGTTCCAGCACCCATTACACCGGACGAAAAAGAAGCCCGCGAAATGATCGCCCTCACCTATGGCAGCATTTCAATGATTGATGACGCCATTGGCAAGATCTTAGCCGCCCTTGATGAGCTGTCGCTGACCAAAGATACCATTGTTATATTTACTGCAGATCATGGTGATATGATGGGAGATCACGGTATGTTCGGAAAATTTGGCATTCACTATGAAGCCGTCTTGAAAGTCCCGTTCATCTGGAAAGACCCGATAAATAAGCCGATGGGACGCGTCGATCAATTGGGCGGAACCATCGATATTGGATCGAGTATTTTAGCGCGTGCTGGCGTCGAGAATGTCTACGGCACTCAAGGATTTGATATCATTTCTTCGGGCCAGAACAATGAAGATTCCAATCGATTAGGAATGTTTGTTGAAGAAGATCAACTCAGCGAACAAGTCAATGGCATGGGCTCGCAACGCATTTGGACATTTATATATGAAAATTGGCGCCTTAGTATTTGGCTAGGCGATGAGGTTGGTCATTTATTTGATCGCGACAACGATCCCGATGAAATGAATAATCTATGGCACAACCCGGCCTTCTCGATAAAAAAAGCCGAACTGACCGAACTCATGTTACGCGAACGCATGCGCCTCGCCGACACCTTGCCGCTAACAAACCGATTTGCATAATATGAGATTATAAAAAAGGGTTCCCAAATTAAAATCATGGCACGTGATTCGCAACAACTGCTTCTAATTGCGAATCCGGTTACATAATTATTCTTGGGAACCTTTTGAAATATAGGGTCTTTCCATACCTGCCCTAAAACCGTTAGGCTACCAAACAAGTAGTAATTGGGAGCCCGTCTGTGAACGCAGAAGATATAAAAAAACTTGGGAAAGAGCTGGGCGCGGATATGATTGGCATTGCGTCGGCCAAGACGCTCAATGCTTTTCCGCCCGACCCGCTTTGGCCGCAAACGCCGGAGAAAATTCTGCCGACCTGCAAAAGCGTAATCGTCGTGGTGCATCATATTCCGGTCGCCGCCTTCCGCGCCAAATCCAACATTCCAGTACAATATATGGACATGCTGATCCTGCGCCGCATGGATCGCATCTCCTATAAAATTGCCGATACGCTTGAGCGCCAGGGCTATCCGAGCTTTGTTACCGCTGCTCAGGAAACCGATTGGAATATGAAATCCGCCAGCTATGGCTATCTCTCAACCCGGCATCTCGGCATTGAGGCCGGGCTTGGCACGTTAGGCCTTGAGGTCAATATCTTGACGCCTGAGTTTGGCCCCCGCGTCTACCTCACCGGCATATTGACCGAACTGGAGCTTGAGCCCGACGCGCCAATGACCGAGCAAGTCTGCATTGGTGAAAGCTGCTCGCGCTGTCTCTACTCCTGTCCGACCGATGCGGTTGAGCATTACGGTATCAACAAGCGCAACTGTGCCGTCGAGGCGCAGGAGTTTGGCTTTATGACGGCAACCAATTTTTTCATGAAATACTGCTTAGCCAGCCACGAAGAGAAAAAAGAGCTGATTAAATCCCGCGATGTCTTTGGTTTCTGGCAGGGCTTGCTGAGGGTTGTTGGTTCTTTTGGCGATTGCCCGCGCTGTCTCGCCGTCTGCCCGGTCGGCAATGACTACCATGCGCACCTGGCTAGCCCACAAAAAGTGATCCCTGAAAAAACACCCGAGAAAGTAGCCAAGGCCAAAGGCTTTAAAGAAGCTCGTAAGAACGGCGATGAAGTCTCAGGCCTCAACGACTGGAATATTCGTTGGGTTGGACCGGAAGGCTATCAGGGCATCGTCGCCCGCCAGATGCAGGACTTTAAAAAGCTGCAAAAGGCTAAAGAAGAGGAAACAAGTTAATGGTTGCGATATTTCAATCATCGATCACGGCGGATGATGTAAAAGCCAAAGCCCGGGAACTCGGCGCCGATCTCGTTGGCATCGCCGATGGCAGCGTGATGAATGACAACCCACCCTACCCGGATGATCCGAAATCGCCTGCCGACATTACCGAGCATGATGCGGACCGCGTGATTGTGCTGGCCCGCCGTCTCAGCCTCGGCACCAGTCGCATTCAGGCCTGGGACAATCGTCATAAATTTTACAACGATGAGCTGACCATAACTGCGCTGGAAGAAACCGCCCTCGAGCTGGTCCTCTGGCTGGAAGAACAAGGCTACCCCGCGCTGATGGTACCGCCGACCCATGTCGATCCGTGGAAATATGACGGCAACCCGGACAAACATTTGAGCCCGCTGCTCTCGATGGATCATGCGGCGGTGGAAGCAGGTCTCGGCACGCTCGGCCTCAATCTGCAATTGCTGACACCTGAATATGGACCGCGTGTGATGATGATCGCCGTGCTGACCTCCGCCCCCCTTGATGCAGACAGCCGATTAGAGCAACCACTCTGCCAGGGCCCAGAATGCGGTCGCTGCCTGAGCGCCTGTCCGGGTGACGTTATCGGCCAATGGGAGCGTGACTGGCGGGGTTGTGATAGCTATCGCAATCCGCACGGCTTTAATCACCTGACAGAATTCTTAGGCAACGTCATTGATCAGACCGATCCTGAAACCCAAAAGAAAATGATCCGCTCTGAAGACAGCTTTAATCTCTGGCAAAGTATTTTACGCGGCGCCGGTGCCGTGATCGGCTGTCGACGCTGCCAGGATGTCTGCCCGGTGGGTGAAGATTATGATAGCATGCTAAAAGATGCGGTGCACGAGATCGCCGAAGACAGTCCTGAAAAACAAATTCGCCTCAAAGATATGGTCGCTGGCGGTGAAGGCAATTATCTCGCGCAATCCCGCTGGATCGGTATTTTGGAGAAATAGCATGTCGGATGAATATATGGCGATCCCCGCATCGCGCGACGAAATCGCCAAAATACAAAGCGAGCGTAAAAAGATCGCGCTGCAAAAAGCGCGTAAAGCCAACTTTCATAAAGGTCGGCTTGATAACATCGACGAGGACAAACTAGATGATCCGGATGAGTGGCGCAAAATTCCGCTGCTCGATAAAGACGAGCTTCGCTCAATCCCACCGGAGCGTTTCTTCGACGATTTCTGTCATGCACCCCGCGAAAAGATTGCTGAGCTTTGGCGCTCAGGCGGCTCGACCGGCATTCCGCTGTTCTATCCCCGCACTTTCGAAGACCTGCCCTATTGCCTGCTCTCCTTTGCCCGCAATTTCATCGCGCCCAATTTAGGCAAGAAAGATACCGCCCAAGTTTCCTTCCCGCTCGGCATTCACCCGGTCGGCCACGTCTATGCAAGGGCGTGCCAGGAACAAGGCATCGGTGTCAACTGGGCGGGTGCCGGCAACTCAACACCGTCGGCCGTTCAGATCGATTTGATTAATCGGCTCCAGCCCTCCACCTGGATGGGCATGTCGAGCTATGGCATTCACTTAGCAAACATGGCTGAGGACCAGGGCATCGATCTTGCGGGCTCTTCGGTTGAAACGATCATGACCTCAGCGGAACCGATGAGTGCCGCCAAGCGCGACAAAATCAGCCGCATGTGGGGCGCCGAAGTTTGGGATGGCTTCGGCATGACTGAATGCGGCATGATGGGCGGCGAAGCGGAAGCGCGCGACGGCTTCCACATTTGGAGTGATTTATTCCATATCGAAGTGATTGATCTCGATACCGGCGAGCCGGTTGCCGAAGGTGAGGAAGGCGGTTTGGTCGTGACCCCGCTCTTCACCAATAACGCCACGCCGTTCATTCGCTGGAGCTCCGGCGACATCGTCACTTATAAAGAATTTGGTGACAGCGATGGGCCACTTTCTGTTTTCCCAGTGATCAAGCACGCCCACCGCACCGTCGGCTTTTTCAAAGTCCGCGGCGTCAATATTAACCACCCGGAACTCGAAGACTTTTTGTTCGAGTATGAAGACCTCGTCGATTTTAAAGCCGAGATCGTCACCGAGGATGATTTGGACCATCTGCGGCTCTCCGTCGAAGTCCTTCATACCGGCAGCCCGGGCGAGCTCGCCCGCCGCATCACCGAAGATTGCAAAAACAAATTCGAAGTCAGCCCCGACGTCATTATCCTAAAACGCGGCACCCTCGCCCAGGAATTTGAAAGCTCGGTTAAAGCGCCAAGATTTGTCGACCGGCGAGATTAAGGTATTACATTAGGAGATCACGATGGATGGCAAAATTGGTCTTGAAGAACATTTCTCCTTTGATGATACGATTGAGGATTCCAATGGCTTTCTCGATGAGAGCATTTGGCCGGAGCTGAAAAGTCGGCTGTTGGATTTTCATGACAAACGGCTTGGCTTTATGGACCGCTTTGGCATGGAGATGATGATCCTGTCGCTGAATGCGCCGGCTATTCAGGCGATTCCTGATACGGCAAAGGCGGTTGAAATTGCCCGGCGCTCGAACGATTTATTGGCTGAGCAGGTGCAGAAAAATCCTGATCGGTTCCATGCGCTGGCAGCGCTGCCGATGCAGGATCCAGACGCCGCCGCCGAAGAGCTTAAACGCTGCGTCAACGACCTTGGGTTTTGCGGGGCACTGGTCAATGGCTTCTCGCAAATCGAAGATGTCGAGAGTGCGGTCTATTTGGACCTCAAGCAATACTGGCCGTTTTGGGGCGTGGTCCAGGAACTCGGCGTGCCGTTCTATCTCCATCCCCGCAATCCGCTACCGAGCATGGCGCAGATCTATGACGGACATCCGTGGTTGCTGGGACCAACCTGGGCATTTGGCCAGGAAACCGCTGTGCATGCCTTGCGCCTGATGTGCAGTGGCTTGTTTGACGAATATCCCGACATCCAGATTATTCTCGGTCATATGGGTGAAGGTCTGCCCTATAGCATGTGGCGGGTCGACAATCGCAATAGCTGGGTGAAGCAGCCGCCGAAATACCCGGCCAAGAAAAAGATCGTCGATTACTTTAATGCCAATTTTCACATCACAACGTCTGGTAACTTTCGCACCCAGACCCTGATCGATGCCATTTTAGAGATGAGCGCCGACCGCATTTTATTTTCGAGTGATTATCCGTTTGAAGGTGTTGAAGAAGCCGCCACGTGGTTTGATAGCACCAGTATCAGTGAGCCCGATCGCATCAAAATCGGGCGCTCAAATGCGATCAATCTGTTCAAGTTGGATATATAGAAACAGCTACAGCAACGGATCCGAATGCTTCGGCGCATCGGTGCTGGCGACGCATTTGTCATTCCAAAAGCCACCATTGCGCTTAACCATGGCGCGGTACTCGGCCTCTTTCTGGGCAATAAAATCCTGGTTGATGCTGTAATCAAAGACAAACATATTACCGCAAGAATCAGTTCCCTTGGAAACGCCGGTATCTAATGTCGTCCTGGTCGACTCGCCCTTGCCGGTCCGCCCGTCATCGCAGGTCAATTCGGTCCAAGCCTCAGGCTCAAGCGCGCTTCGCCTTTGCCGGTTGGGTGAGCTGGTGCCTTTGCAAATGATATTCGCGCCAACAATTTCCATGGTATAGACCGTTGTGCCAGCCGCGGGGTCTGCTGTACCGGTGCCGATAACAAGCGCCCTTTTGTCGACAGAATGGCCGGCGATCCAAAACTGGCAGCCGCTTAGAAATACAATAACTGGGATAAGAAAGTATTTCGCCATTAGATGAGTATAGGACAGGTCACCAGCAGAACCTAGTTTGATTTGTGCCAATTTCGATAGAGGTCTGACGTCCCTGAAGTCACGCCAGAATAGATGCGGTAGCCGAATTTGATCAGCACTTTTTTCGTCTTAGGATTGATCGCGAGTTCCTGCCCGGCATAGCCTCTCCCCCAAAAACCCGGGGCGTTACGGTGATCCGTCCACCATTGATAGCCGTAACCCTTAAACGGCGTTTTCGCGGTTCCACCAATACCCGAAGTTTTAATCTGCGTCGTGGTTGCTTGGCGCAGATAATCACCAAAACATCCCGGCTGCTTAACTTGCTCTAATAGCCATACGGCTATGCGTCCCCAATCTCGAAGACGAACCTGAAAACCGGATTGGGCAATTGTCGATCCTTCAATATCGGTTTCCCAATGTCCTGACGCCTCGCCCCGTACCGCCTGCCAAATATGTTTATCGAAATAGCCTGCCAAAGTCTCGCCGGTGATCTTTTCGATTATTTGGCCGAGCGCCAGCGTGTCACCAGCCTTGTAGACAAATACCTGACCGGGCTCAGCGTGATTTTTATTTTCAGTTTTCTCCCAGCCCTGGCCCCATAGGATATCGCCAATCGAAATTTGACCGAGGCGCATGGGCCAAGCTAAGCCTTTGTATGGCTTGCCGGTTTTGTGTCGCCTCCCAAGTCCGCCGGTAAATATCGGCTGGCCCGCCCGCACCGAGAGATACGCCCCTGAACTCATCATCAGTAACTGCCTGACGGAGCTTTGGCCATATCGGTTGGCTTTAATCTCGGGAATTAGATCGCCCGCCTTAATATCGAGGCTTTTCAGCGCACCTTGGCAAACCGCCTTGCCCACCGCCAAGCTGGTCATACTCTTGGCGATACTCATGCTAAAAAATTCACGCGTTGGATCGCCCTGTCCTTGGTAGGCCTCAAACACGATTTTACCACGGTCAATTAAAAGCATTCCCGTCGTTGCCGGAAATTTTTCCATATAGGCCTTGGCAAAACCCGCAGTTAGCCGATTGCCACGACTGGCAAATTCTTCATCATTTGCATAGGGCAAAGGGCGCGGATTTTTATGCGCTTTAAGTTGATATGGTTTGGTAGGTCCAATGCCGATATAACCACCGACATTATACTTTTCCAACATGCGAATTTCGGCCGCATGGGCTAAGGAATTAGTGGTTATAGTGATGACAAGCCATAAAACAATCTTCATCGCCTATTTTAGTCACTTCTGCCAATCAGGTGCAACGAGGCGGCGTTTACCGTCCGGTGATTTTTGCGCATCCGGCTGATCCATTTCAATGCGATCCCACAACTTGCAGGTGACGATCTTGTGCTTTTGATCGAGACCCTCGCAATAATTAGAGAATGTGCAGAGCCGGACTTCCTCACCCCTGCCGAGCTTGGCTTTCAAAAACCAATCCGGATCGGCCAGCGATTGGCGGGCCGAGGCGACGATATCAGCTTCGCCATTTTGGAGAATTTTCTCAGCAAGCTCGAAACCGTGCACACCGCCGGCAACCACGATCGGCGTATCAAACCCTGCCTCTCGGACAGCCTTTCGGATAATAGCGGTCGGCTCGATATTGCGGCCAAAGGGTCCGAACGCGTCAGAGATATATGCCGGCATGCATTCATAGCCGCTCCGCCCGGTATAGGGATAAGCCGCCTCACCGACGCCGGGCTGCTTCGCATCATCAAACTTGCCACCACGGGACAGTGAGAGAAAATCCATACCAGCTTTCGCGAACGCGGCACCGAAATACGCGGCATCTTCAACATCATTGCCGTCTTCAATGCATTCATCCGAGAGATAACGACAGCCGACCGGATAATCCTCGCCGACACGCTCGCGGACGGCGGCAAAAACTTCAAGTGGCAAACGAGCGCGATTTTCGCGCGGACCGCCATAGCCATCTTCCCGGGTGTTTTTCCGTGAGAGAAACGACGCCATGGTGTAAGCGTGGGCATAATGCAACTCGACGCCATCAATGCCGGCTTTTTGAGCCCGCTCAGCAGCATCGGCAAATAACCCTGGCAGAAATTTCGGCAGATCGTGAATATGCTCGAATTCGACATCGGTGACGCGCTCCCTCGCCCCCATCCGAAGATCGTCCAATTCGCGGTCGGTTAAAATGTCCTCGAGCGCGGCCTCATCGAGCGTGCTCAGATGTTCACGGATTTTATCTTCCGACCAGTCAGCCGCATCCAACGCGGCGCGATGGCTGTCGGTAATTCGTAAAAATCGCTGAAAGTACTTCTCTGCCTCAGGCCGCCTGCGTATCGATAAAAAATCGATCAATTGGATAAAGAGTTTGGTTTGCCCGTCGCTGGCTCGGTGGACCGTATCGGCAAGTTCTTTGAGCCCTGGGATAAAGCGATCATGACCAATTCGCATGAGCGGCCCGCTCGGCACATCTCGAATACCAGTCGCCTCAATAACAATGCAGCCCGGCTGGCCCTGGGCAAAGCGCTCATACCACGCCAGCACCTGATCGGTGACAATGCCCTCCTCGGTCGAGCGCCACGGCACCATCGCCGGAATCCAGGTTCGTGTCGCTAATTGGATCCGGCCGATACCGACCGAACTAAACCACAAAGAGTTTTCGGCTTGAGCTTTGCTCGGCCACACACCCGGCTCGGGCTGATATTTAATCTTCTCAGGAGGTTTCCACATAGGGAGTTAGTTTAAGCCTAAACTAATTTTTGTAAAGGTTCCTGGAACTTTTTTAAAGCTGGCGAAAGCGGCGGAGCATGCGGGCGCTTTTTTCGGCTATTTTGGCAATTGAAAGCGCGCCCTTCTCGGGATCTTGAAGTTTGGCCTGAGCCAGCAATTGCGCGACATTGCCGAGCTGCGCCGAATTGGCAATTTGCAATGCAAGGCCTGACCAACGAAAAAGCTCAGCCGCTTTGAAATCTTTTTTCCCTTGAGCGATCAATCTCGAGCCGATGGATTTATGCGGATGCGTCACCACCAATTTATGAAGCGCCGCCGCGCCCGCTAAATCAGCCATGCCAATCCTGGCTTTGATAACCTGGAGATAGACATCCAACTTGGTCTCAAAGTTTTTAATCTTATTAGCTTCCTGAACGACTTCATTTAAATGGGTTCGGGCTTTATCGAGATGCCAAGGTTGCCCCGACCTACTTAAATTTCCGGCAAGATGGGTGAGCACGATCAGACGTAAGCCGATTTGAGATTCCTTAATTCTCGCCAGCGTCGCTTGCGCGCCCTCGGTATCACCCGCGTCGGCCTGCAATGCCCCAATTCTGGAATAAGCCCAAGCCTGTTCCTTACCGCCGCCAATCTGGTGAGATATTTCGAGCGCCTGAGCAAAATTACCTTTGCCGGCATAGAGCACCGATATTTCCGCCAGAGCCCAAGCCTGGGCCGGTCGAAAGCGAACAGATTTTGCGAGCGTTACAGCAAGATCAAACTGGCCGCTTTTTGCCTGAGCGGCGGCAATCAGTGCTTCGGACCAGCCACTTTGACGACCGGATTTTTGACCGACCTGCTTGATCATGCGAACAAGCCGTTGAGCAGCGGGTATATCACCATTTTCAGCATGGGCGCGCGCAATGCGATCCAGCACACTGACTTTTCCTTTGCCAGAAATCTGCGAAGCGATGGTTTGTGCGGTCTGCAGCATCTGCGCAATCTGTGACTCGGTTTCTATTTCGAGATTAGTGACCCGTTGATTGACTTTTGCGACGTTGCCGGCACCGGGTGCGGCAATCAGAAATGCACGGTACCAAGCTGCGGCGACAAGCGCCCGCCCGCCCGCCCGATCATTGGCCAACCCTAAATTAAACAACACCCTCGGATCGGTCGGTGTAGCCTGAAAGGCCGCCGTAAAATATTTGATCGCCAACGGCCATTGTTTGCGTTTTGCCATCGCGACACCCCTGGCCATTGAGCTTTCCGCCAATCGCTTTTGACCCGCATTTTGGGCCACATTTTGGGCCAGGGTTACATCGGGGGAAAGGATGCCAAGTAAAGCCTCCACCGCCAATTGCCCGGATGCCGTATCACGCAAATCCACTGTCGCTGAATTCTTGTTGCCTTTGGTAAAATACGGATCCTTCGGCCCCATAAAATCAAGCCCATTCGCTTCAGGCTCAGCACTGTTTTTTGCTGCAACGCCTCCACCGATGCCGAAAAAACCTGTTCCGCCCGGCTCTACAAAATTCATGTCCGTGTCCGGCGTGGAGCCCAATGTGCCCCCCTGCCCTAAACTATTAGCAAGATTTCCAATCATCGATTGCAGCCGTTTTCTCTTGGCGGCCCACTCAGCCCGGCGGCGGCGTTCCGCTTTTCTGCGCCGATCTGCAGCGCCGGACAATTCCTCCTCGACCCGGCGTAAATTAGAGACGATGGTGGGATGATTCCAATATCTGAGGGCTTGGCGGTAAGAACTCGCAGCAGATGACCAGTTTTTCCGTCGCTCATATGCCAAACCTTGATCATTTAGGCGGTTGCCTTTCTGCTTACGCGCTTGAATGGCCAGGCCGCGCTGATAGCCCTGCATCATGCTGTTCATAGCATTGCCCATGATACCGAGCATCATCGTATTTGTGTTATAGCCACCACCGCCACTCCCCCCCCCGACCGGGACAGGTGATACCACTACTGGTCTGAGTGCAGCCAGCAACACCCCGCGACCGATTGGCCGCCGTGTTGGGTAGAACTTGTGCCAGCACATCAAAAGATAAAACGATAAAAAACAGAGGGATGATGATTGGCGCAATAAAACCCTTGCCCAGCACTTTCATTGCTAAAGGCCGTATTTGGGTGAGCTTCAAAAAGGAGTTCGGCATGCCATCTCCTCAACCATCTAAATAAGGTGGACACCATTATACTCGCTCTATCAAATTGTCGCAATTGAACATCGCTGCCCACCCATCTCTATTGACCGCTCACGCCGTTGTGAAGTAGCCTAGCTCGTCAACTTATAAAAAAAAAAATTAACAGGAAATTTCATTTATTTGCGGATGTGCTCACAGGCAATATCCGCTAACTGGGGAGATTATTTTATGTTTAGATTGTCCAAACTCGCAATATGCGGGGCATTGGCTGGTGCCGCTGCGTTTATGATTGGCGACACTGCTGTTCAAGCCCACCATCCAGCCGGGACCGGTGGAAAATTCGAAGTTCATATGAACCGCGGCATTAGCGGCTTTGATCACATCAAAGTACCGCAAGGCGGCATGGGACGTTTTCAGGTCCTCTACGCCGTACACGATCTACTTTTTCGTCAAGATTCCAAGACCGGTAAGTTGATCCCTCGGCTGGCGGTCAAAGCCACCCATAGTGATGACTACAAAAAGTGGCGGGTTACGCTCCGCAAAGGCGTGCGTTTCTCCAATGGAGAAGAGCTTACCACCGAAGCTTATGTCCATCACTTCAAACGTCTGCTCGGCAGTAAACTTGCCGGTCGCTATCGCGCTGCCTTAGGCCCGCGCCTTGATCGCGTCGTTGCCGTTGACAAACAGGTTATGGATTTCATTTTCTCCGAGCCGCATCTGGCTTTTGACTCTGTCATGGCGGCTGGTATTTATGTCTGGTATCTGAACGCCCCCGGCTTTGCCAAAGCAAATGAAAACAAGCCCGACTATAACCGCATGTCGGTTGGTGCCGGCCCCTACATGGTCAAAGAATGGATCCCCGGCAAAGGTGTTACGGTTGTGCGCAATCGCAACTACTGGAACCCGAAGGAGCAACATGCCGATGAAATTCGCTATGTCATTCGGACCGGTCCCGAAACCGGCGCTCCTTGGAATGCGCTTCGGGCTAAAGATCTGGATGTTGGCTGGTCTTTGAACGGCTCGATCCTACCGCGCGCCATGAAAAACAAAAATTTCGTCGTTAAAAATGGCGGCCGTGGCACGATGCACTGGGCGGTTAACTTTAACCAGGATTACAAACCGCTCGATAATCTATTGGTGCGTAAAGCCCTTGCTCATGCAATCGATCGCCAGGCTATTTTGAAAGTGGTCACCAAAGGTATGGCGAAACTGTCCAACCAGGCTTTCCCACAAGGTAGCCGTTGGCATTGCCCGGGCATCAAATTCCCGGATTACGATGTCGCCAAAGCCAAAGCGCTCCTCAAGCAATACGGCAAACCTATTCCGACTTTCGATATTTGGACCTACAACATCCCGTCGTTCAAAAAACTGACGATCATGTTGCAAGCCATGTGGAAAAAAGTCGGTGTTAATGTCAATGTAAAGGTCGGTGGTCGTGGACCAAGCGGTGTGATCTTTAAGATCGTTAAAGGTGAAACACCAATTTACATGATTGTCCAAGGGCCAACCATTCATCCGACGATCTTTGAGATGAATTTGCATTCGAAAGCCAAAGACAATAACTGGCGAGTTCGCTCACCGAAGCTCGATGCAGCCATCGAAAAAGTCCAGGCTGCCCGGTCAGATGCGGATGTGAAAGCAGCCCATTGTGCTTTGGAGCAAGCTAAATCGGAAGAGGTTCCTTACCAGCCGTTTGAGCATGCTATTTTAGCGACTGTTGCTCAAAAAGGCATCAAAGGTATCCCGTTCCCGGATAACCCAATCATTGGCTATCATCATCTCTATCGCGAAAAATAAACGCGAGATAGTCACCTAAACAAAAAGCGCTGGCGGGCAACCTCCAGCGCTTTTTTTATTCAAATTTCAGTTCTATTCAGGGAGGTAGACGACGCAGCCGGAGGTTTTGCGGGCTTCGAGGTCAATGTGAGCCTGCGGTGCTTGCTCCAGCGGATAGGTTTTATTGATCTCGATTTTAACTTTTCCACTGCCGACAAAATCAAACAGCTCACCGGCGACGCGGTCCATTTCGGGGCGGTCTGGAATGAAGTGATTGCCGCGGGTGCGGGTGAAATAGAGCGAGCCTTTATCCATGAGGTCGAGCGGCTCCACAGGCGGGAAGTTACCAGAGGCATTGCCATAACCGACCAAGGTACCGCGCACGGCCAGCGAATCGAGCGAACCTTCATAAGTTGCGAGCCCGACCCCGTCATAGACGACAGGCACGCCAACACCATCGGTAATGTCACGCACCCGCTCCGGCACGCTTTCTGTGGTGTAGTTGATGACATGGTCACAGCCATAGGATTTAGCCAATTCTGCTTTCTCTGACGTGCTCGTCGTGCCGATAACCGAGGCACCGATCATTTTTGCCAGTTGGCACATGATAATCCCGGTACCGCCGGCGATGGCGTGGATCAAGATCGTTTGACCGGCCTGCACCGGAAACGTTTTGTAGATTAAATAATGCGCGGTAAAGCCCTTCACCAAAAGCGCGGCGCCGGCCTGATCTGGAATATTATCGGGCAAGGCAAACAGATGGCTGGTCGGGAAAAGTCGCACTTGAGCATAAGAGCCCATCGGGCCATTGCCATAGCAGACCCGCTGGCCGACTGAAAAATCTGTCACGTCCGGGCCAATCGCTTCGATCACGCCGGCCCCATCGCCGCCAATAATGGCCGGGAATTTATCGCCGGGGATTTTGTAGGAACCGGTTCGGTGATAGGTGTCCCTGAAGTTTAGCCCCATCGCGGAATGACGAATGCGAACTTCGCCGGGACCTGGCTCTCCGGGATCATAGTCTTCCCATTTTAAGACTTCCGGCCCACCATATTCATGTAAGATTATTGCCTTCGACACGTTTGTTCTCCCAGGGCTAATGGCATTACCTAAATCCGTAACATTTCAGAACAGTTATCATCAACCTAAATGCGTCTCTTGATCTCAAATTATATCACCTATACCAAAGCTGAACTTTAGCATCTGTCTTAAAAAAGCTATTGTGCGGACACTTGATTTAATAAATTTATTGCTGGGACTCATTCTTTAAATGACATCAAATTCAGATATCCCTTCACCAGAGGAACTCGTCGCCCGCGCCCATGCGCTCATTCCGAATTTACGCAGCAGAACGGCTGCTTGCGAAGAAGAGCGGCGCATTCCACAAGCTAATCTCGACGAAATGTTTGCCGCCGGCCTTTTCAACGCCCTTAAGCCCAAACCGTTTGGCGGCTACGAGATGGGCTGGGATACGCTCTGCGATATTACTCTTGAGATTGCCGAAGGCTGTGGCTCGACGGGTTGGATTATGGGCGTTTGCGGTGGCCACCCTTTGATGGTGACCAACTTCACTAATGAGGTTCAGGCAGAAGTCTGGGATACCAATCCCAATGCGATTGTATCCTCGGCCAAAATGACCAGCGGATCGTTCAAAAAAGTCGATGGTGGTTATGTCGGCAGCGGCATTATGGCAATTTCAAGCGGCTCTCAACACGCCGATTGGTTTTTTGCCGGCGGCAGCGACATTGAGGGCAGCGATAAGCCACTTTCAACGCTCATTCCGCTCAGCGAGGTAACCATATTGGATACCTGGCAGGTTATGGGGCTCGCCGGAACCGGTAGCCATGATCTCGAAATGACGGAGGTCTTTGTGCCGGACGCCCATGCCTTTATTGGTGGCACCCGCCCGCCGGGCGCCGGACTCTATGGCGGCCTTTATAAAGTCGGCCACCGGGCGCTCGGTCCCTACACTCTGGCCGCTGTGGTTGTTGGCATGTCAGCCGGCGCTCTCAGCATCTTTATTGAAGGCATTAAATCCCGCACGTCGCGCCATGGCGACAAAGTAGCAGACTTTCAGAGCCTGCAGTTACGGATCGCCGAATCAGCCGCCGAATTGGATGCTGCCAAGCTCTTAATCCGCACCAATTCCCGCATTGCCATGGAATACATTGGTAGGGGCGAAAGCGTGCCCCGCGATATTCATGCCGGCCTGATCGTCGATGCGAGTTATGCGTCACTGCTGGCGTGCCGGGCAATTGAGCGCATCTTCTACGCTGGCGGTGCCGGAGAGCTTTTCCTCGACCGTGACATCCAGCGGATTTTTAGAAATGTCCAAGCCGGGCGGGCTCAATTCGGGCTTAACTGGGATGTTCAAGGAACCAATTATGGCCGCTGGGCGTTGGGTCTTGAGGGCAAACAAGAGGCTTCGGAGCCACCATAATACAATTAATAACTCTTTGTTTTTATTGCACTTAAATTTTTTGTTGCCTTTTTGTTCTTTTTGGTTTAGAACAGTCTTTATCGACTAAAAACCAGAAAAGAGGAACGGGCTATGTCTACAAAAGTATTTATCAAAGAATTCGCCGCACTCAGCACCTTCTTTGCCGCCGCTTATGTTTGGATGGTTATTATCTGAACGCTGCAGGCCGGAAATTAAGGATGCGGAGTTAATTGTTTGGAATTACGCGTGGCTTTCGATTTTCATCGATGGCGACATAGGTAAAGACCCCTTCGGTCACCTTCTTAAGTGGACTCGGGTGGTAATGGTTGGTCGTCCAAGCTTCTATTTTGATGGCGATGGAGGTTGTACCAATTTTTTGAACTTGTGTGTAGCAACTCACAAGATCACCGACCCGAACGGGTTTGTGGAACTCCATCTCCAGCACGCCAATGGTTACGGTCCGCCCCTCTGCCCGCCGGCTTGCCGCCACGCCGCCGGCGATGTCCATTTGGGAGAGGATCCAGCCACCAAATATATCACCAGATGGATTGGTATCTGCGGGTTGCGCCACCACCGTTATGGTCCGATCACCTTCAGGTTTTTCTGCCGCATCTTCTATAGCCTCGTCTGCCATGGTTTTTCCTTTAATTTATCACGTTTGGTCTTGCCACATTAAATCTAACAAGGCACAAGATATTGTTATAACTCTATCGTAAAACACAGTATAATGCTAATTAACGCAAGAAAATAGGTTACAGGTACCCTTTATGGCCGATCTCTTTGATGATGCTCCGAAAAAAGCCGCTAAATCCACTAAAGCGGGTTCATCCGGCACCAGAGCCGCTAAGGGGGCCGGCAAATCTAAAAGCTATTCTGCCAAAGATATTGAAGTCCTTGAAGGATTAGAGCCGGTTCGGCTGCGCCCGGGCATGTATATCGGCGGCACGGACGACCGCGCGGTTCATCACTTAGTGGCGGAATTATTAGATAACTCGATGGATGAAGCGGTTGCCGGTGAGGCGTCGCGCATTGATCTTGAACTTTCCGCCGACCATTACGTCACAGTTAGCGATAACGGCCGTGGCATTCCGGTCGACCCCCACCCTAAATTTAAAGATAAATCCGCGCTCGAGGTTATTATGACCACGCTCCATTCCGGCGGTAAATTCAGCGGTGATTCATATGAAACATCGGGCGGTTTGCACGGTGTTGGCCTATCAGTCGTCAATGCGCTCGCCGATGACTTAACCGTTGAAATTGCCCGCGATAAAAAGCTGTGGACCCAGAGCTATGCGCAGGGCAAGCCGACCGGTAAACTCAAAGACGCCGGCAAAGTCTCCAATCGGCGCGGTACGATGGTCAAATTCCATCCCGATCCGAAGATTTTCGGCAGCAAAGTACATTTCCGCCCCTCGATGCTCTATAAAATGGCGCGCTCCAAGGCGTATTTGTTCAAAGGCGTGGAAATCCGCTGGAAATGCGACCCGGCCCTGCTTGAAAGTGATTCCGAGACGCCCGAGACCGCAACGCTCCATTTCCCCGGCGGATTAAGCGATTATCTACACGGTACCCTCGAAGACCGCGCGACCATCACCCCCAACACCTTTTTTGGCCAAGCCAAACTCAACGGCGGCTCTGGTACGGTGGAGTGGGCGGTTGCCTGGCCGCTCGATGAAGATGAATTCTTTAACTCGTACTGCAACACGGTGCCCACGCCGCAAGGCGGCACCCATGAAGCCGGGCTTCGAAGTGCGCTCAATAAAGGGCTCAAAGCCTATGGCGAGCTGATTAAAAACAAGGCTGCCACCAAGGTTATGGCTGATGATGTGGTTGGCGGGGCCTGTATTATGCTGTCGGTCTTTATCTCCGACCCGCAATTCCAGGGCCAAACCAAAGAAAAGCTCGCCACCGTCGAAGCGCAAAAGCTGGTTGAAAGCTCGGTCGGCGATCATTTTGACCATTGGCTCAGTGGTGATCCGGAAACCGCCAAGCGCCTCCTCGAACACGTTATTGAACGCTCCAACATCCGCATGAAAAAGCGCCAAGACAAGGTGCTGAAGCGCCAGTCAGCCACCAAGCGCCTGCGCCTGCCGGGCAAACTATCCGATTGCTCGCAAAATTCCGCTGAGGGCACAGAGATTTTCATTGTTGAGGGTGATTCTGCCGGCGGCTCTGCCAAACAAGGCCGCAACCGGAAAACCCAAGCGATCCTCCCCCTCAAAGGCAAGATCCTAAATGTCGCCAGCGCGTCACAAGATAAGATCCAACTGAACCAGGAAATCAACGATCTCAAAGAAGCTTTGGGTTGTGGCACGGGGGCGCATTACCGCGACGAAGATCTTCGCTACGAGCGTGTCATCATCATGACCGATGCCGATGTCGACGGCGCTCATATCGCCTCACTACTTATGACATTTTTCTTTAAAGAAATGCCGCAACTTATTGAAAATGGCCACCTTTTTATTGCTATGCCGCCCCTATACCGGCTTAGCCAGGGTGGCAAGACGCTCTACGCGATGGATGACGCTCATAAAGATATCCTGATGGAAAAAGAGTTCACCGGCCGCGGTAAAGTCGAGGTTAGCCGTTTCAAAGGCCTCGGCGAAATGCCACCCGCCCAACTCAAAGAAACCGCCATGGCCGAAGCCACCCGTACCCTGCTCCGCGTCACCGTGCCGCTGCGCCACACCGATGACGAAAAAATCGAAGCCAAAGAGACCGCCAAACTCGTCGACGACCTCATGGGCAAAAAACCCGAACTTCGCCTCAACTTCATCCAAGCGCATGCCTCAGAACTCGAAGACGGCATGATCGACGTCTAGAATCCCTCCCCTCTCCATCTCCCCTGTCATCCCGGACTTGATCCGGGATCCAGTCTTTCTTTTTACTTTGTGAATACTTCAATCAGCCAGAAGAAAAATCACCACAGAGGACACAGAGATACAGAGATACCGAAACCAACAATGTCCGCTTTCGGGAGTGAAGCGGAATGATATGAAGCAAATTGGAAACGTCCGCTATTAGCCAGAAGCTGACATGTACCTAATTTTCAAGCCACTTGTACATAACTAGAGCGTCAACATATCCTTTTGTCGGATGACGAAACGCCTTCGGAAGACACCCGACAGTATCGAATCCAAGCTTATTCCATAGCCGAACGGCACCTTCGTTAGTCGAAGCGACAAAATTAAACTGCATGGCTTTGTAACCCAGTTCCATTGCTACTTTTTGCGAATGCTCACACATGGCTGTAGCTAAACCTCTCCCCTGTGCTTGTGACGAAACCATGTAGCCGCAATTGCAAACGTGATTGCCTGGTCCGGCTTGATTGGGTTTTAAATAGTAAGTTCCGAGTATTTGGTTGTCTTCTTCAACGACGAATGTCTTTTCAGGTAAGTTAAGCCACAAATGGTGCGCGTCTTTCTTGCTGGTCGATTGGTCGTATGCGTAGGTTTCGCCAGCAGAAACGATCTCTTCGAAGATAGGCCAAATTGCATCGAAATCTTTGTCGGTCGCTTCTCTAATATTCACACTCACTCTGCCTCATTATGGAATTTTATATAAGAGTAACAGAAGGGATAGTTTGATGGCAAAGAAATGAGTTGGATAAATCAGATCATGTCCGCTTTGGGTCATAAGCGGACATGAATTGCTTTTGGTCATAGAGTCCGCTTTTGATTGCAAAGCGGACATGATAGCCAATACCGAAACCACTGATATCCTTATAGCACCACTTTCTTCGGTGCTCTCTGTGTCCTCTATGGTTCAACCATTTAGTGGCGCATCACAAAGATGGATCCCAGATCAAGTCCGGGATGACGGTGGGTTACGGCACTCGGTAGACATAAATCTGGGGACAAAAGCCGTCGTCGATTTCGTGGATGGCTTCGGGGTGCCAGCCGGGGATGTCGAAGACGTTGGAGATGATGAGGGTGCCGGGTTTGAGGTCGCGCTCGAGTTTGGGGCGGAGTTTTTCGAGGGCTTCAGAATGCAGATAACAAACCACCGCCGCCGTCTCGGCCCGAAAGGAAAAGCTCTTTTTGAGCATATTGACCCGCTCGATAGTCAAGTTTCGGCGAATTTGAAACAAACCCCGCAATTGCATGGCAAGCCAGGGCACCGGCGATATCTCATAGGCAAAGACGCTGCATTCCGGAAACATCTGCGCCATGGGATAGACCAGCGAGCCCCAGCCGGCGCCTAAATCAACGATTTCACCGGAGAAATCAGCGGGCAGCAGCGCAAACATATGCTTTTTAGAGCCTCTCGAACTCGGCACCGGTGATATGCCGGTAACAACGCAATATATCAGCGACAGTGAGGTCGTAAGCAGCACAATGGCCAGGACGGCATAGTCGAACAGCATAGCCTAACGCCTTTCGGAGCGTTATTCGCTTACTCCGAAGGTGCCACGCAGGTTGGTCTGAAAAGCTAAATCAAGGCTAATACTGGGCAGGAACTAAGTGAGAAATTGAATATTAAACAATCTCAAAAACAATAGGTCTATTGAAAGCTAAAGCAAGCCCGTTGTTTCATCCAATCCCAGCATCAAATTGAGATTTTGCACGGCTTGGCCGGAAGCGCCCTTGCCGAGGTTATCAAGTTGGGCACAGACAACCGCCTGGCCATTGACCTCATTGGCAAAAACATAGATCTGCAACATATTTGTGCCGTTCAAGCCTTCAGGATCAATATTGGCCAGCGCCGCCGCATCCGCTAAAGGGGCGACCGACACGAACTGTTGACCGGCATAGTGGTCAGCCAGGGCCGCGTGAATGTCAGCCGGCGTTACCTCACCGTTCAACGACCATAATTGCAACGGCAGCGAGACCAGCATCCCTTGGGCAAAACGTCCGACACTCGGCACAAAAAGCGGGGCATGAGAGAGCTTGCTCCAGGCTTTAATCTCCGGCGTATGCTTGTGGGCCAGCCCCAGACCGTAGAGATAAAAGGCACTATCTGTGTGATCGGCCGACGCCTCATCTTCAAAAGCCGCGATCAGCGATTTGCCGCCGCCGCTATAGCCTGACACAGCGTTAATCGTCACCGGGAAATCTGACGGCAAAATACCGGCAGAGACCAACGGATAGATGAGTGAGACCGATGAGCAGGCATAACAGCCTGGATTGGTCACCCGGTCAGCGTCAGCGATGATATCTCTTTGGCCGATTTTATATTCTGGAAACCCATAGGCCCAATCTGGCGCGGTCCGAAAAGCGATTGAGGCATCAATCACCCGAGCGCTCTCACTTTCGATCAACGCCACCGCCTCACGCGAGGCATCTTCGGGCAGGCAGAGGATCGAAATATCCGCCTCATTGAGCATCTCGGCACGCGCGGCGCTGTCCTTGCGCCGGTCATCACCCAGATGCAAAAGGTCGAGATCGCCCCGGTCTTTTAACCGGCCGAGAATTTGCAGGCCTGTGGTCCCTGCTTCACCATCAATAAATATCTTTGCCATAACGGCGCATATATCTGCGCTTCCACGCAAAAACGCAATGCCTAGATGCTAAAAACGATATTTTATTTTCAGATAGTGGGTTGTGCTAAAGGCAGAGTGAACACCGCCTTGGTGCCAATACCTTTGATGCTCTCAAGCTCAAAGGTCCCGCCATGGGCGATCACCAGGGCGTTGGCCAGCGGCAGGCCAAGCCCGGTACCCTGATTTTCTCTGGCTTCAATGCTATCAATCTGGCCAAAAGGCTGCAAAGCCGTTTCAATTTCTGACGGCGTCATACCAATGCCAGAATCCGAAATCGCAAACCTCAAATAATCGTCCTGGCGACTTATTTCGATGCCAACACTACTGTCTTCGGGTGAAAATTTAACCGCGTTTGACACCAAATTCAGGAGAATTTGTTTCACCCTTCTTTCATCCCCTTCAAAATCGGGCAATTCGATATCGACAAACCGATTAAGGACGACGTTTTTATGATCGGCGATGTGGCGAATAATTCGGAAAATAGATTCAAGCACCTCACCGGCATTAAGTGTCGTAAAGTTGAGATCCAACTTGCCAGCTTCAATCGTCGAGACATCAAGAATATCGTTGATAAGCTCAAGCAAATGCTTGCCGGACCCTCCAATATCCTTGGCATATTCCGCATATTGCTCATTTCCAATAGGCCCAAACATCTCGAGCTCAAGAACTTCAGAAAAACCAATAATCGCATTTAATGGCGTGCGTAATTCGTGGCTCATATTGGCAAGGAATTCACTTTTCGCCGTATTGGCAGCCTCGGCTTCGATCGTGGCAATGCTAAGCTCCTGGGTACGGTGCGACACCCGGCGTTCAAGCTGCTCATTTGCGGCACGTAATAATTTATCCGCATCCGTATGTTCGATCGTAATGCCGGCCAAATGAGCTGCCGTTTTAATCAAATCAAGCTCGCGCTCATTTGGCTCATAAGGGTCATGATGATAAATCGCAAACGTACCAAGTGTCTCACCGTGGGAAGATTTTATCGGCTGGGACCAGCAAGCTTGTAGACCGGCCTCAATCGCCAATTCCTTAAAATCCGCCCAATAGGGGTGCGTATTAATATCTTCAACAACAACCTGCTCACCGGTGAAAGCGGCTGTCCCACAAGACCCGACTCCCTCACCAATGGCGACACCGTCGATCGCTTCATTGAAAAAATCAGGCAAGCTTGGGGCGATACCACCGCTAAGATGTTTGCCATCTTCATTGAGCAATAACACGGAGCAAAGTGAGCGCGGCTGATTCTGTTCAATAATGTCGACAATCAAACGCAGGATATCAGCTTGCGACGTGCCGGCAGCTAGGTTTTCCAAAACATCCGCATAGCCTTTTTGCAATTTATCAGCCCGCAAGCGCTCCAGGACTCGGCCAAGTTGCAGGCCAATATTATCGATAACATGTAACAGCGACAGATCGGGCCGATCCGCTTTTTTGGAGAAAAACTCAAGGATAGCGTATATTTCACCATGCACCGTTACCGGCAGAGCAAAGCCTGAAAAATCGGCAAGCTCGTCACCTGTTTCAACCCGCAGGAAGTTTTTATCTTTACTGAGATTGGGTATCCAGGCGGCGCGCTTAGATTTGAGGACGCGGCCAGGAAACCCCATGCCAATTTCAAATCGTAAATTCTCAGTGTTTTCCTGAAATTGGAAATAACGGGTTTGATCTTCAAAATGCCATATATCGGAGGAGATGAGAGAGTCCCGCAAGACGTCGTCGCGCAGGAACACATGACCAATTTCCCATCCGGTATAATTGCAAATTTCGGTGAGGCAATTGGTCATCGCCGCGCCGTCACTTTCAACCCCATCGGTGGCGAAAGTCACACGGTGCAAAAGCTCGACAAGCGCACTTTTATCAAGTTGCTCCTGAACAGAAACCGGATCTTCTTGTTCTAAGCGCCCATCGACGAACAACGAATAATCGATATTCGAATTCATGACCTTTGTTAGCTCCAGTTGTTCTTGGCAAAGGTTCGCATTGACTGCAAATCATTCCCAACTATTAAAGATGGGGAGGTTAATTTGATTTTCAATCAATAGTTGGAATTTTTTTTCGAATATTAGAAAACTGCGGATTTAAAGCAAATATCGTCTATGACGACCTAATTACCGGAGACTTTTTTGAGAATTTCACTAATGTTTTCCGGTACTTCCTGGCCCCGCCAGGCGACATGCTGATCAGGCCTGATCAGTACCAAATCATACGCGTAAATCGACCTAGCATGATTATCCTGCAAATATTCAAGTTTTAGCGGCAATCCCAAGACCTGCGCAGCACGCTCTATTAAACCCGCATGAAGTGTTTCTGAATTGAAATTTAACAACGTAAACTCAGGCCCAAAGAGGTCAAAAATCGGTGTTCCATCGGCAAGGTAAAGCGCGGGCGGACGATATCCGGGCGTTGTCGTCGGCTGATAAATCAAAGGATCCATTGGATGTTCATCATCTGGCTCATTGCAAACAATAGAGGAGCCGGCATAGCTGTAGCCAAGTTCAACACCAAGGCTTTCATTCTCAGCATTACCGATCTCGCTGATTTTTGTTGCCAGTTCAGCTCGCAAATTGTCCCCTTCAGGACCGTCCTTCTCTATATCTTCCGGCCAAACTTCTCCCACCGCCAGACGAGCATGGGTATGGCGCTTCGCCTCGTCGCAATTTCTGAGCGCCACCGGGCGACGTTCTTCTTCAATCGCACTCAGTAAGCCCGCTCCGCCCCAGCCGTTGATATAGGCTGATAATTTCCAACCGAGATCATATGCATCACCGACACCGGTGTTCATACCGTAGCCGCCGGTCGGGATATATTGATGCGTCGAATCGCCCGCCAGGAAAACTCGGCGATCCCGATAGCGATCAGCAACCAATAAATTGTTGTCCCAATTAATCGCCTGCATTAATTCAAAATGAAAGTCCTGACCAACAAAGGGCCTAACCTTATCGTAGGGATCCACCGTCGCCTCATCTTCATCCTCGGTCAAAAAGGAATGCAGCGTGTAGCGTTCTTTGCCATCTTGATTGACCAAGGTGCCATGAACAGGAGATTGGTAGTGCCAGGCTGGCCCCCAAGGCTCGAAAATCTCTTTGTCGTCAGAACGAAAATGAATACTATATCGCCTCCGGATTTTCGCCGCCCCGCTAAGCCCAATGCCAAGCTCCCGCCGCACCCGACTATTGCCCCCGTCACAACCAGCCAGATATTGCGAGCGGATTTGTCGTTTCTCACCGGTTTCAGTATTTTCAATTTGGGCGGTGACGCCGTCCTCATCCTGCGCAAGCTCGATAAATTTCCAGCCATAACGCATATCTATATGCGGTGAAGCCAGGGCTTCATCGCGCAGCAGCGGTTCCACTAGGATTTGAGAAATTCGAACAGCCGGCTCCATCGGCTGACTGCCATCATTAAGTTTTTGGTACAGCGCCCGAGCTTCATCGGGCCCGGGATAATTAAACCGATAAATTTGATGGCCCGAGAGCGATGACACCCAACCGACATCATGACAAATATCGCCCGGCACAGCGGTTTGATTGATTTTCTCGGCGACACCCAAACGCTTGAAAAGCTCCATCGATCGGCCATTGGTAATATCCATCTTGGGATGCTGCGTTGTCGACGCATTACGTTCAATGACAATGCAATCAACCCCATATTTTGCAAATACCAAAGACAGCGTGAGCCCAACCGGTCCGCCGCCCACGATCAAAACGGTTGTATCAAAATCTTCCATCGCCATAAATTCCCTAAATTTTATTCGCCGTGTTTTTTGAGCGCCTCTCGCCGCGTAATATAATAACCGGCAGCGAAAATAATCACCGAGCCTATCCAGGTCCAGACATCAAGCAGCTCGGCAAATAGAGCATAGCCAAAGACAGCCGCCAAGGGCAGCCTAAGAAAATCGAACGGCATAACGGCGCTGGCATCGGAATTCTCAAACGCCTGCGCCTGACTGTAATGCGCGGCCCAGCCCGAGAAAGCCATAATTGCTAAGGCCGGCACATCGGCCCAACTCGGCGTCACCCAGACAAATAGGAGCGGGATGGCCGTGATCGGCACCATCAGCAAGCTCATCCAGAAAACCGTCACGCCGGGTGCATCTGTGCGGGTTAGAATTTTCACGCATGACCAGGCTCCGGCATAAAGGGCTGAAGAAAGCAGAACCAGCAGCACAGGCTCATCAACCGGCATGATGCCGGGGCGGATAATAACCATCGCCCCGGCAAAGCCAATCAAAGTTGCTGCCCAGCGGTGAAGACCGACCACTTCGCGCAACACCACGCCGGCCGCAATGGTCACAAAAAGCGGGATCAGGAAAGTCAGCGCGATCACTTCGGCGACCGGTTTCACTGCAACGGCATAATACATCGTCGCCATCGCCAACAAGCCAAACAAGGTACGGACAAAATGCAGCGGCAACTTAGTTGTTTTAAGCGCCCCAACACCGGAGCGCGAAACCATTGGGATGACCATCAGGAGACCCAGAACCGCGCGAAAGAAAACTATCTCGAAGGCATCAAACTTGCCCGCCATGTAGTGAACGCTGGTCACCATCACGGCAAAACAAACCGCCGCCAACACGGCCCAGATAGCACTGCGGAGAAAGGGGGAAGGAGGCGAGCTACGATCGATCATCTCTCCTTTCTCGCATTCAGCAAAGAGAGAGGCAACCTTAGGGGCGAATTAAGTAAACTGTCACCGTAATTTTAAAAGCCCATCCGCAGATAGCCCTTTTAAAATTACGGTGACAGTTTACTAATTAGAATTACGGCGCTGGTTTCCTTGAATGTGTAGGGGGAGATGACCCTTCTACTTACTCACCAAATGGGATGAATGGAAAAACAACTGCCTATCTCTGGTATGCGTGGCGGAACCTACTTGGTAAGAGGAAAGAGTTAGGTGTTGCGTATAACCCCGTAGAACCTTTCCGTTGGTTCGCAGAGTTAGAACCACTCATCACAAACGATAAAATGTGGTGGCTTCTTATGAATGAGGTTTGGATTTATAACTCCTCATTTTTTACCGAAGAATGTTTCAATCGTTATGGTCGGTTGAAACTTCCATTCAAGGAGAGAATAAAATGGATGGAATATTTGGATACCTGCAACGGAAAACCTATGATGAAAGAGGGTAATTTTTCAAGTGAGTTTGTGAATGCATCATATGACCTGTTGGATGAAAATGAACCACTCTATGTGTATAGGTCGTTCAAGGTTGAGAGGGGAAAACCCATAAGAAAAGGGTTAGTGAAGAACTCCCCGCACTCACACCAACAGGAAAATGGTGCGGGTTTATCTTTTACCGAACTCAAATCTGTTGCAGTCAAAATCGCAGACCCGATAAATGCATATCACTTTGAGAAGTATAGTGGGGTTGAGGAGAATGATGCACTTGATATTATGGAAAATGCATTAGGGGAAAGAGTAAGAAATAATATCACTTACAGAAATAATTTCTATTCGTGTCTTGGTTTATATCGCATAAAAAAAAGAGATATTATGTTTTATACAGATAGTATGGGAGAAAGAGAGATTGTCGTTCAACCTCGTAATGCAGAGTTGGTAGATTATCGTTTTCTCAATCTCGTTGATTATTGTGCGACCCGCATAACGGAAATATTTGGAAATCACTTTGGCGAAAATAATAGTAAATCAAAATCTATGCTTGCAAACAACGATGCACTTTATGATTTGATGCCCTCAAAGTCGCAAACGAAGGTTTCTTCGCAACATTATGAGAGGATTTTGATTTCGCACCAATCCTCTTCTGGTTCAGTTGGATGCGTTCTTGTCCCTCTTTGGTATTCCAAAAGTTCAGTCGGTAAGACCAATACCCATCAACCACCTTCTTGTTTAGGTCGGTCAGGTTCTTACGACCCATAAACCCAGAGACATAACGCTCATAGACCGACTGCTTCCACATATACCGACTATCTGTAAGACGGGTTTTCTGGGTCTGCATCCACGCATCAAAGAACTTATCAACGGAGAGTTCTTTGAGTGAAAATCCGCCCTTGTCTCTTACACGCAGATTTTCATATTCCTGCTCCGCAAGAACCAACGCTTTCTCTGGGTTCGTTTCTTTGAGGGTTCTGCGAATATATCCCTTGTGACCCTCAATCTTTGCCCGAAAGGAAAATGACCCATCTTCTGGTGCGTCTTTTCTACGAAAGATAATCAACCTACTTCCGTAGATTTTACTATCGTGTCGGTCTGGGTATGTTGCTGAAATCTACCTGCGCCTTTTTGAGAACTC